>Ga0208597_1000001_pt1 | contig 271209 bp, 308 predicted proteins | sample LakMenEpi05May12_FD_150673 | JGI IMG/M metagenome (GOLD analysis project Ga0208597, IMG submission 150673) | Freshwater microbial communities from Lake Mendota, WI - 05MAY2012 deep hole epilimnion (SPAdes) | ecosystem: Environmental > Aquatic > Freshwater > Lake > Epilimnion/Euphotic zone ...
GAACCACTTGAACCGGAAGTACCTGAGCTTCCATTTGAACCGGAAGTACCAGCAGAACCTGAAGTTCCTGATACTCCATCTATACCTGATGTTCCACTTGAACCTGACGTACCTGAGGTACCGCTTGTACCTGAAGTACCTCGTGTTCCAGAAGAACCTGAGCTACCATTTGAACCACTTGTTCCAGAAGAACCGTTTGAACCTGATGTTCCACTTGAGCCGGAAGTACCTGAAGAACCTGAAGTACCAGCTGTTCCGGAAGAACCGTTAGAACCAGATGTTCCGGAAGAACCATTTGAACCGGAAGTACCGGATGTTCCACTTGATCCGTTTGAACCTGAAGTACCACTTGATCCGTTTGAACCTGATGTTCCGCTTGTTCCTGAGCTACCGTTAGAACCAGAAGTCCCGCTTGTTCCTGAAGAACCGTTAGAACCAGAAGTCCCAGAAGATCCATTTGAACCGGACGTCCCGCTTGTTCCTGAAGTCCCGCTTGTACCGGATGTTCCTCTTGTTCCAGAAGAACCTGAGCTTCCATTTGAACCAGAAGTTCCACTTGAGCCGTTAGAACCTGATGTTCCAGCTGAACCTGAGGTTCCGGATACACCGTCTATACCTGAAGTACCTGAAGAACCGGACGTTCCAGCTGTACCACTTGTTCCGGATGTACCTGAAGTACCTCTTGTTCCAGAAGAACCTGAGCTACCGTTAGAACCAGAAGTTCCCGAAGAACCGTTTGAACCAGAAGTACCTGATGTACCTGAGCTACCATTTGAACCAGACGTGCCAGATGAACCGTTTGAACCTGAAGTTCCAGAAGTACCTGAACTTCCATTAGAACCTGAAGTTCCACTAGTTCCAGAAGAACCATTAGAACCTGAAGTTCCACTAGTTCCAGAAGAACCATTAGAACCAGAAGTACCTGAAGTACCGCTTGTACCTGAAGTACCTCTTGTTCCAGAAGAACCGCTTGAGCCGTTTGAACCACTAGTTCCAGAAGAACCGTTTGAACCTGAAGAACCTGATGTACCAGAGCTACCATTTGATCCTGAAGTTCCGCTTGTTCCAGAAGTACCAGAGCTACCATTTGAACCTGAAGTACCAGCTGAACCTGATGTTCCAGAAACACCGTCTATACCTGACGTTCCAGAGCTACCATTTGAGCCTGATGTACCTGATGTTCCAGAAGTACCTCTTGTTCCAGAAGAACCAGAAGAACCATTTGAACCAGAAGTTCCACTTGAGCCGGAAGTTCCTGAAGAACCTGAAGTTCCAGCGGTTCCAGAAGAACCGGAAGTACCGCTTGAGCCATTAGACCCAGAAGTTCCGCTTGTTCCAGAAGAACCTGAGCTTCCATTAGAACCAGATGTACCGGATGTACCAGTTGAACCTGATGTACCAGATGTTCCAGCAGTACCGCTTGAACCATTAGATCCAGAAGTTCCAGAAGAACCTGAAGTTCCAGACGAACCGTTTGATCCTGAAGTACCTGAAGTACCCGAGCTACCGTTTGAACCGGAAGTTCCTGATGTTCCAGAGCTTCCATTAGAACCAGAAGTTCCAGAAGATCCATTAGAACCAGATGTACCAGAAGTACCTGAAGAACCTGAAGAACCGGAAGTTCCGCTTGAACCGGATGTTCCTGACGTACCTGAACTTCCATTTGAACCAGAAGTCCCAGATGTTCCTGAAGAACCATTAGAACCCGATGTTCCTGAAGTACCTCTTGTTCCAGAAGAACCAGAAGAACCATTTGAACCAGAAGTTCCAGAAGTACCAGCAGAACCTGACGTTCCTGATACTCCATCTATACCTGATGTTCCGCTTGAACCTGAAGTACCTGAAGTACCTCTTGTTCCAGAAGAACCTGAAGAGCCATTTGAACCAGAAGTTCCAGAAGAACCGTTTGATCCTGAAGTACCTGAAGTACCTGAACTTCCATTTGAACCTGAAGTCCCAGATGTTCCGGAAGAACCGTTTGACCCGGAAGTTCCAGAAGTACCTGAGCTTCCATTTGAACCGGAAGTACCTGATGTTCCTGAAGTACCCGATGTTCCTGAGCTACCATTTGAACCTGATGTACCTGAAGTACCAGAGCTTCCGTTTGAACCAGAAGTTCCAGATGTTCCAGAAGAACCATTTGAACCGGACGTACCGCTTGTTCCAGAAGAACCATTTGAACCTGATGTTCCGGATGTTCCAGAAGTACCTCTTGTTCCAGAAGAACCAGACGAACCGTTTGAACCAGAAGTTCCGGAGCTTCCATTTGATCCTGAAGTACCAGCTGAACCTGACGTTCCTGATACTCCATCTATACCGGAAGTTCCCGAGCTACCACTTGTACCTGAAGTACCGCTTGTTCCAGAAGTACCTCGTGTTCCAGAAGAACCTGAACTTCCATTTGAACCGGAAGTTCCTGATGTGCCAGAGCTTCCATTAGAACCAGAAGTTCCAGAAGAACCGCTTGTACCACTTGATCCGTTTGACCCTGAAGTTCCAGATGTTCCAGAAGAACCGTTTGAACCTGATGTACCTGAAGTTCCAGAAGATCCATTAGAACCAGATGTACCAGAAGATCCATTAGAACCTGAGGTTCCAGAAGAACCTGAAGTACCGGATGTACCATTTGAACCATCTACTCCGCTTATACCTGAAGTACCAGAAGTACCTCGTGTTCCAGAAGAACCTGAGCTACCATTTGAACCACTTGTTCCAGAAGAACCGTTTGAACCTGAAGTTCCACTTGATCCGTTTGAACCTGAAGTTCCAGAAGAACCATTAGAGCCTGAAGTACCAGCAGAACCTGAAGTTCCAGATACTCCATCTATACCGGAAGTACCAGAAGAACCGGCTGTTCCGGAACTTCCATTTGATCCTGAAGTACCGCTTGAGCCGTTTGAACCAGAAGTACCTGACGTTCCTGAGCTGCCGTTTGAACCTGAAGTTCCAGCTGTTCCAGAAGAACCATTAGAACCGCTTGTCCCAGAAGTACCTGAGCTACCATTAGAACCAGATGTTCCACTTGAGCCGTTTGAACCAGAAGTACCGGCGGTTCCTGAGGTTCCAGACGTACCTGAAGTTCCTGAGGTTCCGCTTGTACCAGTCGATCCTGACGTTCCGGATGTTCCGCTTGTACCAGCAGTGCCTGATGAACCTGATGTTCCAGAAGAACTTGAAATTTGGCCAGTTGAGGTTAACACAAAAGAGTAATTTTGAGTTCCCTCAGTGTACCAAGTCACATCATGATTTCCACTAGACTGATCGACTACGTATATTTTAACAATCATTCTATCCGTTGGATTAATAGTTGTTGTTGGTAGCACTACATCAACGTTAGCTTCAACTGGAATCGTTGAACTAATCCAACCTATAAGAACTTGATTAGTTGGTATTACTGTTCCATAACTAACACCTGCACTATTTGCTAATTCAATAGTAACAAATGTGTCTGTATTAAATCCTGCGCCGTCTTTTAAGAAATGTAAATGGAATCTTTGTGTTCCTCCTGGTATTACAGAAAATCCTAATTCAGGAGTTATAAATTGTTGTACTAATACTGGAGTAGTACCTGTTGTAGTTTTAAGTATTGATTGTTGAGCAGCGCCGGTCGGATTAATATTTAGGTCTCTATACGTACCTATTCCAGAAGCAACTGACTGATTAAAATAATAAATTTGACCTGCCGATATTCCAGTAGCTCCACTAGTTCCTGAAGAACCAGATGTTCCACTTGAACCGGAAGTTCCAGAAGTTCCGCTTGTTCCAGAAGTTCCTGACGAACCTGAAGTTCCAGAAGTTCCGCTTGTACCCGCCGTGCCGGATGAACCTGATGTTCCCGAAGTTCCACTTGAACCAGAAGTTCCAGTAGTTCCAGAAGAACCTGATGTTCCAGCCGTTCCGCTTGATCCATTTGAACCAGATGTTCCTGACGAACCAGAAGTACCTGAGCTACCGTCTGAACCTGAAGTTCCAGAAGAACCATTTGTTCCTGAGACTCCGTCTATTCCAGAAGTACCTGAAGAACCATCTGATCCTGACGTTCCAGAAGAACCATTTGAACCTGATGTACCAGATGTTCCTGACGAACCATTAGAACCACTTGTTCCAGAAGTACCTGAGCTACCATTTGAACCGGAAGTCCCTGATGTTCCAGAAGAACCGTTAGAACCTGATGTTCCTGACGAACCAGAAGTACCTGAGCTACCGTCTGAACCCGATGTTCCAGAAGAACCGTTTGAACCTGAAGTACCAGATGAACCGTTAGAACCTGATGTTCCTGACGAACCAGAAGTACCTGAGCTACCGGCTGAACCTGACGTACCAGAAGAACCATTTGTTCCTGAGACTCCGTCTATTCCACTAGTACCTGAAGAACCATCTGAGCCTGAAGTTCCAGAAGAACCATTTGAACCTGATGTACCAGAGGTACCATTTGAACCTGAAGTTCCAGAAGAACCATTTGAACCAGAAGTACCTGATGTTCCAGAAGAACCGTTTGAACCTGAAGTACCAGTTGAACCAGAAGTACCGGATGTTCCTGAAGAACCGTCTGAACCTGAAGTTCCTGAAGAACCGTTTGAACCTGATGTTCCAGAGCTACCATTTGAACCTGAAGTACCTGAAGTACCTGAGCTACCATCTGAGCCGGAAGTTCCGCTTGAGCCGTTTGTTCCTGAGACTCCATCTATTCCAGAAGTTCCAGAAGAACCGTCTGAACCTGATGTACCGCTTGAGCCGTTAGAGCCTGAAGTACCAGATGTACCAGATGTTCCCGAAGAACCGTTAGAACCTGAAGTACCTGAAGTTCCAGAAGAACCTGAAGTACCAGAGCTACCGTTTGAGCCTGAAGTACCTGAGCTACCGTCTGAGCCACTAGTACCAGAAGAACCATTTGAACCAGATGTTCCTGAAGTACCAGAGCTACCATTTGAACCGGAGGTACCTGATGTTCCAGAAGAACCTGAAGTACCTGAGCTACCATCTGAACCTGATGTTCCCGAAGAACCATTTGTTCCAGAAACTCCGTCTATTCCAGAAGTTCCAGAAGAACCGTCTGAACCGCTAGTACCGCTTGAGCCGTTTGAACCCGAAGTTCCAGAAGAACCGTTTGAACCTGAAGTTCCGCTTGTGCCGGAAGTTCCAGCTGAACCACTTGTTCCACTTGATCCGCTAGTACCCGAGCTACCATTTGAGCCACTAGTACCTGAGCTACCATTTGAACCTGAAGTACCCGAAGTACCAGATGAACCAGAAGTACCGCTTGAGCCGTTTGAACCTGAAGTTCCTGAAGTACCTGAAGAACCGTTAGAACCAGAAGTACCTGAGCTACCGTCTGAACCTGACGTACCTGCTGAACCTGAAGTTCCTGATACACCATCTATTCCAGAAGTACCTGAAGAACCATCTGAACCTGAAGTTCCAGAAGAACCGTTTGAACCTGATGTACCGGATGTTCCAGAAGAACCGTTTGATCCTGAAGTTCCAGAAGAACCATCTGAACCTGACGTACCAGATGAACCATTTGTTCCTGAGACTCCATCTATTCCTGATGTACCTGAGCTACCGTCTGATCCTGAAGTACCTGAGGTACCATTTGAACCTGAAGTACCTGAGGTACCATTTGAACCGTTTGAACCTGAAGTTCCGTTTGAACCCGAAGTTCCAGAAGAACCATCTGAACCGGACGTACCGGCAGAACCTGAAGTTCCTGATACTCCGTCTATTCCAGAAGTACCTGAGCTACCGTCTGATCCTGAAGTACCTGAGCTACCGTTTGATCCTGAAGTTCCAGAGCTACCATTTGAACCTGAAGTACCTGAGGTACCATTTGAACCTGAAGTACCGCTTGAGCCATCTGACCCTGAAGTTCCAGCCGAACCTGATGTTCCTGAGACTCCGTCTATTCCTGATGTTCCGGAAGATCCATTTGAACCAGAAGTTCCAGAAGAACCGTTTGAACCGGAAGTTCCAGAAGAACCATTTGAACCGGAAGTACCTGAGCTACCGTCTGAACCTGACGTACCTGCTGAACCTGAAGTTCCGGAAACTCCGTCTATTCCTGATGTTCCCGAAGAACCGTCTGACCCTGAAGTTCCAGAGCTACCATTTGAGCCTGATGTACCGCTTGAGCCGTTAGAACCTGAAGTTCCAGAAGAACCGTTTGAGCCTGATGTTCCAGAGCTACCGTCTGAACCGCTTGTTCCAGAAGAACCGCTTGTTCCTGAGACTCCATCTATTCCTGAAGTACCTGAACTACCGTCTGAACCAGAAGTACCTGAAGTACCGGCTGACCCTGAAGTACCTGATGTTCCCGAAGAACCTGAAGTACCTGAGCTACCGTCTGAACCTGAAGTTCCAGCTGAACCTGAAGTTCCGGAAACTCCATCTATTCCTGAAGTACCTGAGCTACCGTCTGAACCAGAAGTACCTGAAGAACCTGATGTACCAGTTGAACCAGAAGTACCTGATGTACCTGATGTACCTGAGCTACCGTCTGAACCTGAAGTTCCAGAAGAACCGTTTGTTCCAGAGACTCCATCTATTCCTGAAGTACCTGAGCTACCGTCTGAACCAGAAGTACCTGAAGAACCTGATGTACCAGTTGAACCAGAAGTACCTGATGTACCTGAGCTGCCGTCTGAACCTGAAGTTCCAGAAGAACCGTTTGTTCCAGAGACTCCATCTATTCCTGAAGTACCAGAGCTGCCATCTGCACCAGAAGTCCCAGCTGAACCAGACGTTCCACTTGAACCGTTTGAGCCGGATGTACCAGAAGTACCGGTTGAACCGGACGTACCTGAAGTACCTGACGTACCAGATGAACCGGCAGTACCGGAAGTTCCACTTGTTCCTGAAGTACCGGATGAACTAGTAAGTCCATCTTCTAATGTTGTACCAATATAGTAAAAACCTTTAATATATGGATCAACTGATCCATAAGTAGAAGTTAAATAAGTAACCATTGAATCTGATAATAGTAGAATACCATTATCGTAATTAAAAACCCAACTTACTTCAGTGCCTGCATTATCAGTAGTTAAGATTTGGGTTCCGCCTGATGCAGGATTACCATTCCAAAATTCAGCGGTCCATCCAATTGAAGGAGCACCGCTTGCTTGCAATATCTTTTGAGGTTGAATCCAGTCTAGGATTTGTGTGTTAAAATCGTTAAGCGTCGAACAGGCTACCCATGTAGTATTATTACCTGAAATAACTTGACTTAATTCTACGGCATTTCCTGTAGAATATGCGTCTGCTACAATCGTTTCCAACGGTTGACCTGATGCTAATAGAGCAACAGCCGCTGATTTATTTGCAACTGGGTTTTGTTTAACAACATCGAACTGAGTTAAAACTCGAGCAGCTGATATATTAGGGTTAAACGCAAACTTTGCTTCGTACCAATTAAAATTAGAGGCAGAATCAATTACGTTTGCGGCTTGGACCTTAAATACGAGTTTTAATCTTTCATTATCTGTATAGCCTGCCATTTACTAATTATATTATTTCGTTTTCTATTGATTCTTCCTGGTTTGCCTCATATAATTGACCTTCGTATTCTGCAACCATAATATTAAATTCATTTATTGTTGTTTTAAATACGTTAACCATATCATCAGAAACTCGTATACTAAGAGAAACACTCTGCTTATCTTTATCTATTTTAACCTTAAGCTTTTTATCGAAACTTTTTTCCATATTATTAATTTTTTTTTAGTTGAATGTTACAGTCACTGTATCGATTCTAATAGCTGAATTGTGGATTTTAAATTCTACGTATATTCCGTTTGTTGCATTAAATCCTCCAAATGTTCCATTTATTGTATTTCCACTGGATGAACCTAATCGGATTTGACCATCAGTTGCACCATCATCAAATGTTCCAAAATTATAACCTGAACCGTTTAGGATTAATGGATACGAAGTAGGTCCAAAAACTCCAACGGTTGCTCCTATTTTACGAACAGTTACAGTAAGAGCACCGCTAATTAAATCAGCTAGAGCAGATCCGCCTGCGAAAGTTCCAGCGAATACCATTGAAAAACTAGGAATTGGAACGCTTGACGAACTTAGTGTAGTATAAAATTTTCTATAGTACGATGCAGCTGCAGTAAGTGAAGAATAGTTTGGGTTTGAACCATTTAAGTCTGATTTAAAAGCAGCTAGATCGGGTTGAATTGTTGCAGTATTTGGTGCAGTTAAGAAATATTGATCAGGTCTAACGATTGTACCACCGACAACGCAAGCATTTCCGTTTGATAGACTTGCGGTAGAAACCCATGCAGTCGTGTAATCGCTTTGTAATCTAAAAGCCTCATCGTCAAATCGCTCTACGTATTGAGTGCTATTTCCACTAGTTGGATATGTGTCCACTAATATTGAATGAGTTGAAGAAGATTTAGTTCCGCCTGAAGACCATGGATCAAATAGTGAAGCAGTCGCGGCTGCAGTTGCTCCTCGATACCTAAAATTTGAAGAATTAATCGCCCAATTTAAAATATCATATTCAGCAGCTGTATTGTTGAAGAAATTGGTCCATCCAGTAAAAGTACCAGAAGTTGGTGACCATGCATATTCAGCAATAGTTGGAACTCCGTACGATGGTGCAACAAATTGAAAATTAGTATTTGCGCCAAGAGCACGGCCTTGAGTATTTGCGTTTAGGTTATTAATTGCATCAACGTGTGCACTAAACTGTGAAGTTAGAGTGTAGTACTCAACACCGCTTAGATGCTTGGTTACAATATTTCCTAGAGTTTCTTCGATTGTACAAGTTGAACCGGCTCCAAAGCTTGGAGTAGATGCATTTGTATCAAAGAAAACTGCAGATTGTGTATAAGTGAAAGTTTGAGCACCATCACTAGTTGAATCAGTTAGGTTTGTAATAACTATATTGTATTTACCGCCGTCTATTAAACCTACGCCAGATAGTACTTGATCAATATCAACGGTTACGGTAATGTCAGCTTTTTGTTTTAAACTATCAGTTGCAAAACCGGCAATAATAATGTCAATACCGTCTGTACTTGAATATGTCCCGTCTGCAGTAACTCCCTGAGAAAATGTTGAAATAATAGTGGTGCCATCTGCATCATATACATCAACGGTTACCGTAGCGTCTCCGCCTTGACCAGTTACCGCATTTGCTGTACTGAATGAGACTGTGCTACTAGTTGTCGTTGACTGATTTGTACCTGCCCAAGTTCCAGCCTTAAATGGAGTTCCTTCAGTCGTTGGATTGCTTATTCTAACCGTTGATCTAGCTAAAGTTTCTGATACTAATCCAGACGAGGTTCCGTCGTTTGTGCCAAAGTGACTTGCGAATGTTGGAGTAGGAACGTAAACATTTATTGTACTTGAATCTCCAGGTTTCTGAGCTCCAAGTATATCAATTCCAACAAAATTAACTTTTGAATAATTTCCGACAAGAACGCCTTCATCATAAAAATCAATTCCGCTAATTCCACTTGAGCCGGTATTTGGAGAATCATTCCAATATAAATTACCCGAATTATCTATTGCTAAAAATTTAGTCTTGGTGTTATCCTGGGATACTCCGCTAAGATCAACTTGTTTTATTTTAAGTTTGTGGGACATTCGGTTTTAATTTACATTTTTCTACTACAGTTATTTATCATCACTAGTAGATCCAAGTAATCTATTTCCGTTTCTCCTTGGCATATAAAATAGCAGCAACGTATTTCCCAGATGCGCTTTCCGGATCAACGTACGATAGATCAGTATCAAATGGACTACTTGATCGAAAATCTGCTTTATAAAATAACGTATCTTTGGTTGAATCAGTTACTCCAGCATTGTGCATAATTGGGCACTTATTGTATGCATGGATATCAGAAGTTCCCCAACTAAAATCAAGTTCAGGAGTAACAATCGTCTGGGCTCCCATTTTCCATGCTCCCCAAAGAACTGACCACATATCAGCACACCACTTTTGAATTGGATTAAATTGAGCCGCTTCTTCTGTAGATAAATTAGAGCGGTCTTGATGCTCTCTATCACACATGTACTTGTAAATAGTCAATGTGTCCTCGGCTACTTCTTTCCAGAAATCGGCAGTTACACCTTTCATTAAGTATTGAGCACCGCCTGAGCCAGCCTCATTTGCTTCCACTAATTCCGGTGGAATTCCTGAAAGACTGCATAGATCTGTGAAAATATCTTCTGATTTGCTCTTAATGTACTTCGCACCAATGTATGAAATTGTGTCGCTTACGTACCAATAAAGATCTCCATGTAGGGCATCAAAGTTAGGAAGTTCTCTAAAAATAATATCAGAATCATGGTAAAAGACAGTTTCTCCACGAAGTTCCGGATGAGCTCTAAAGTGCTGTTCTAGAATATCAGGTCTTAGGATCGGAATGTATCCATAATTTTCAGTTATTCTCTTTTTATAGAAAAAGAATCTTACCATTGGATATTTGGAAGCAAGAGCTCTACCTTCAGGCGAAGGTTCATTATCATAGGCAAATAGAATATCTATCCAGTTAGGGTTTATTCCGCTCTTCATAAAATTATGAATTACTACCTCAACTTGCCAATGAAAATACGGGTGGTCCGGCTGAGCGGACATAAATATAGTCTTCTTAGTTAGCATACTAATTTATACTACTAATTGGCTTAAGGTTTATCCTCTAATGGTAGTAGTTGTAGTTAGATATTCAGTTACGTTAACTTCATACAGACACTCATCTAATATGATTTTCCACTTACCAATTGGGTCGATTGTAAATATACCTTCGATTATAGTATCAGATCCGTCGATTGTTACAGTATACATACCTTCTGAAATAGGCGCGTTTATATTATCAAATATTTGAATTACTGAATACTCAGTTGTTGATAAAACAAACGATATAGTCTTAGCCTCACGGTCTTGATAATACTCAATTGATACAGATGGGCATCCAATTGTAGTAGTAGTGGTAGTTGATGGAGCAAGCGTAGTGGTTGTGGTCGTTGCCGCTAGCGTTGTAGTCGTAGTAGTAATTCCGCTATACAGTCCGCAATCTATCACAGTTAAAGTTTGAGCACCTGCATCAAATTCATAACAGAATGTACATGTCGAGTTAATTGTTACTTTGAGAGGTCCATCGATTAGCGCTAAATTTTCAGCCGGAATTCTAGTTGTACCTGTGTAAATAATATCGGCAAATTGCTGGATCGTATAAAGTAATCCTCCAGGCCCAGTAACTTGAAAAGTATATTGACTTTCGCCAGTCTGGGATGGAGTAACTGTGAATTCGCTACATGGATCAATCGTCGTCGTTGTAGTAGTCGGAGCAATCGTCGTTGTAGTAGTCGGAGCGATTGTTGTAGTGGTAGTCGGCTCAATTGTCGTAGTAGTAGTCGGCTCAATTGTCGTAGTAGTAGTCGGAGCGATTGTTGTAGTGGTAGTCGGTGCAATCGTCGTAGTAGTCGGCGCAATTGTCGTCGTAGTGGTTGGAGCAGCGGTGGTAGTTGTTGTGGTAACTGCACCAAACTCAACGTTAACTACGTATTGGCAGCCTGCCGCATTGGTAAACGTGTACGTACCATATACGGTATTAATATTTGAAGATAAGTACTCAGAATCAGTTCTGTTAAATATCCATGAAAGACTTATGTTAACTCCATGCAATTCAGTCAGATTGTAGGTAGGTCCACCTGCTGACGCAAAGACTACTGAATACGGACCAGTTGGAGTTCCTATAAATGATATGACTGTTGCATTTAAGTTTTCAGCAACTGAGTAATTAATTGAGCCTGGAGCACAAGTCGTTGTTGTACTTGTTGGTGCGATCGTAGTAGTCAAGGTAGGCGAAACCGTTGTAGTTGTTGTAGTTGGAGTAGCCTGAAAAGGAATAGCGTAAAAAGGACTAAATGAGGTTACTTGCGCCCATATTTTTCTAGTTGCATAGTCAGGAGCATACGGTCCAGTTAAGACAGTTTCATCAACATAGACTCCATTTACATTATGGAATATTCGAACTGTGTCAAATACCGGCTCAGTCATTGCTTGAGGTAGAGTAAATTCAAGAAGAGCTCCAATAGTTAATGGAGTTGAAATATCAAATGCCATTGCTGCATTATTTAAGTAATAACCTGCCGGTAAAATACCAGATGGAGATAGAGTCGGCGCTGGTACAGAACATACTGTGATTGGCGCAGATTCTGTAGCGTTTGTATCTAACACAACCGATACTCCAACCTGTGGGTGATTCGTTGAACTTTGACCAGCTTGCACAATTTCGGTCGTACATAAAACGCCAGCTGCTCCGCAATAAGGATCAGCTGATGTGTAAATTAGAGTTACAAAATCGCCACCGTCTAGTCCATATCCAGCAACAGAAGTGTTCCAATAAAGTTCATCAGTTGAATCAACTGCCCCGTAATTACTTGCAGTAGTCCCATTGTCTTTACTAAAGTACGCTGGCGCTACTTTGGTGCCATCTCCTATGATTATTTGTTGGCCGTTAATGAACAATAAGTACTCACTAGTCGTGATCGGCGCGGGCATCGGAAGTAATCCTGGTGAAACTAAAGCAGAGTCTCCAGTAATTACATTTGGCGTTACCGATCTGGTTACAGCCGCTCTACAAGAACCTGCACCGCCTCCGCTGAGTAGCGTCCAGCCAGTTGATACTAAATATCCATAAAATCCTTCAATTCGGCCGCCCTGTTGAGTAATGTAGATTACTTCTCCTGGAACTCCAGTTGGCGGAATTGCTCCGTATACTTTAAGTCGAAGCCTTTTACCTTCAACTACATCTTCCATTACCGCATTTTTACCGGTGATTGCGCCAGTTGGGTAGAGTTTTATTACTTCAGGATACGACCCATTTTGTTGCTGTGCACCGTATACAGTTAGACCTTGCCTAACGATGATTGTGTTTGCTGAAATTCCTTCAATGTCAACTGAAACTCCACCAGTTTGATCGAAGTTAACGGCTGATAGAAACTCAGTTATTGCTGACTTTATTGTGCTAAAATTAAAATTAGCCAAATCAACAACGCTAGTTAAGCTAGCACCGTTAATTGATTTTACACTTGAAATTTTTAATTGAATTGACATCGTTATTTAAAGTATCTAACTTTTTAGTTATTTATTAACTTGAAAGAAGAATCGTTATTTTATTGGATTTTTACTGCCTTTTGCTGTACCTGAAAGAACTTCTGTTTTACTATCAACTTCTGCATCTAGTGCAATAATACCTGATCTAACGATACACTCATTTAGATTAGCATAGATGACACTTTCTGGAGAACTTTTGATATAACTAAGGTCTATTCGATTAACGCTACCTTTTTCAAACATACACTCGTCTAGGTGACAGTATCGGATATCGTTTCCGGTTAGGATTCGACATTCGGTTATATGTGATGATCTTACTTTGCAGCCATAAAGCATACAGTCTGTAATCTCTGCCTCAATTGAGCAATTTATCAAGTCAAGCCCTTTAATTCCAAATCCTTCCTTTAACGAAGAATCTTTTAATTGAACTCTCTCCGTATCAGTATCATAGTTAATAGAACCTTTAGTCATTTGGCCAAAAGTAATTAAGTCAAATAGGCTATCTCTAACCTTTAGGTAATTTGCTTCAAGAATACGAGGGTCATCTTTTAAGTCAACGTAAAGATCGATATTTGGAAAATTCTTAGTGAAATTTTCGTATGACTTTAGAGCAAGAGTGTTATCTCTTTGTTTTTTCAAAACATCGTGAACTTTTTTCTGTTCATCAATTGAGTATTGGTAATTAGATTGAAGCGTGTTGTACAGAGACTCGGCTATGTAGTTAACTAAGTTAGTTGCACTAGATCTCTTATTTTGATAGTCGGCTCCACCTGCGTATCTAACTTCAACGTAACCGTCTTTTAACTTATCGAAATTAATTCCAAAGTATTTAGATTGAGGGTAATTAAATTCAAGTGGACTGCTGGGTTTTGAATAGGCGATTGACGTCTCAGCTAGGAACTTATTTTTAGGGTAAATATTTGTTACTGGATTCTTGTAAATCTTTTGAATTCTAGATTTAGCAGAAGGCCACATGTCAAAGATTTTCTCCTCATTTAGTCCAAGAATGTACTTAAAAACATTTAGATTCTGAAGACGCTCTCTTAAACCAAGATCAAATTCATTTAGTGACATATTAATATGCAGTCCAGTACGTTCGGTCGTGAATCCATTTTCATCGATAAAATTCATAACTTTATACATAACGTGAATTGCTTCATTATATGGCATTACTCCAGTAATAAGCTCATTCATTTTAAATCCGCCTGAAAAATCTGGCTCTAATTTGAATTCTGAGTAACTTACGGCAATATCTGAATTGTATTCGTTTGTGCTGATTACTTTTTTGCCAAGTAATACTTCCAATTTTTCAGCAAGCTCAGCCCTACCGATTGGAGAAAAGAATTCAAATTCGAATCCAATATTTACGTTGTCAAAAAGACGTTGTTGATTTAGATCTTTATACATAATTGTTATTTGTTTATTGCAATGAATGGTACATTTAGTCGAGGTCGAGCATTATCAATTATAGCTAGAGTAGATTCGTCTCTAACGAATAGCTGACTCACTATAAATTCGTGATCCTCTGACTGAACCATTGTATTAAATAGTCTAACATTTGCAATTGAATAATTAGCAGAAGGTAGAGCCCAATTTTGAGTAGTTACAAAGCTAAATGTTCCAGGTTTAGCTGAGCCGTTAAATACTAAGTCAAGTCGATTGTAGTTTTTAATATTCGCTGGGTCCTGATTAAATTCATATACGTTAACTTCAAGCTGGCCGTATTGAGCGGATACTGGAACGATTATTGAATACCATTCATCGTATAACAATTCGCCAACAGTAAATGAGTATTGACTGCTATTAATTCTTACGTGAATCGTTACGCTAGGTAATCCAGAAACGTCAGTTATTCCACAGGAGATGACTAAGCCTTTACTATTGATGTTATCATATCCATCAAATATTCGGATGGTCTGTGATCCTGCATTGAATTTAACTAGCGCGCTAAATGTCATATTTGGAGTAACTTCAGTTGAGGCAACTGCTTTATAGACAACTGCATGCTCGGATTGCTTGAATTGAAATTTGCCAACAAAACTTTGGGTTAAATCTTGAAATCTAGAGGTTAGGCTCAGGTCTCGATAACCTTCAACTACCACATATTTGCCTAAGTGATCAAGGAAAGAATCTTTGGGCCCATTCATTTTAACTGAGACTAATTTACCAGTAGAATCTAGGTAACTGTCTCCAGTATTTAATTGGTTATTCAGCCATGCACTGTAAATTGAACTGCTTTCGTATGCCCAAATTTCGTAAGGTTTTGCAGTAGTTTTTAGGTACTGATCTTCCTTTGTGTTTGAGGTAGTAGTTATGTAATTTTGCAAGACTGGTTTAACTGCACTCATATCGTAATAGTACTCGATTAATGGAGCATAGTTAAAAGTTTTATCCAAAATTTTATTATCAAGATCTGGGTGTAGTGATCTACGAGTCTCATCGAATTTGTGCGAAATCGTTTTAAACTGTTGTTTATCCAGAGCATCATTTGTCTGAACTTCAGCTTGTACACCGAATAGTTCATCGCTTGTCATAATAATATTGTCAAGGAATATTCGATCAGGCTCTTTCATTAGCATATCGATATTTGGATGAAATTTAGTTAATTGAATTTTCCAGTAAAGAGGCTCCATCATGAATCCTCTAAACAGATAAGATCCTTGAATTTCGTACATTCGATTGGTTAATGGAAAGTACATGTAATCTCTTTTACGAGGTTGTGTGTTTGGTCCAAAAATAGACTGAAAGTAGATATTATCGATATGAATCTCAAATGGTATTTCAAAATCTACACCAAACTCAGTAAAGTTAGGTTTATTATCTGGGAATACATTATTTGGAACTACTACTTTAACACATTTTCGATCCAGTGTTTTAAATAGAGTCCACTCTTTAAATATAAAATCTCCGCCATCTCTATCCGGCTCAGTTTTAAAGTAAACTACTTCATGGCCAAACAATTTATTTGTTTGTAGGCTCAATTCCTTAGAGATTCCGATCGCACTTCCAACTTCATAAGGTTTAAATGAAGCTTCTCTCTCAGCGATTAGAGCTGGACAGCGTTCAGCTGAACAGTAAACGGTCGGTGTGTATAGAGTTACATCAATGTGAGTGCTTTGAACTCTAAATTTAATATTGTTAACGATTAATGGAGAGGTAAGCGCATCGTAATTAATTCCGTTATCGTATTCGTACTTGACCTCAAAGAAGACGTCGCTATTTGCAAAGTCTAGCACGTTAATTTCAGAAAGATCGTCTGGGCTAAAGGAATACCAAAGTGACCAGTTTCCACGGTTTAACGAATATCTAAATTTACGATTAATATTAGTAGAGACCGCTGTTCCAAGCTCAAGCGATTCATCGAATCCCACGATTTTCACAGCCCCAGGTAAAGGTTCGCCAGTAGAAAATATTCTATAATTTTTACTGTACGCAACCGAGTTCTTATCAGGTTCCGGAATTATCTTGTAGGTGACTACTTGCATTAATTTTGTCTTTTTGTTATTTATCGCAGAGTATTACGGTTTTAGACTAAAATAAATAATAAGAAAATCGGGGTTACACATGAAGCCTTTGAACCCGAAGCTTGTCCTAGACCCTATGTGGCTATGCCAAGCGAATTTTGTCGATCTGGAATACTACACGTACATTCTAATGGACGCAAAACAAAAGTATCTCAATCAGCTTGAGACTGATTTCTCTAACTTTTACGAAATTGCATTTCACTACCTAAATATCAATACTATTATAGCTGATAAGAAGGTCTACGATTCACATTTAAACGCAGTTAGGGCACATCAAAACTTAATGGTTATAGTATCTCAATTGGCCCAATCGAATGACTCTAATGGTAAGGAAATCGTTCGAATGGCGTCAGCTATTCTATCTGAGGTAATGACGGTTTACTTAAGAAAACAGATTCCTGTATTGGAGCACCTAAACTTTCATTTGACTAATACTGCTCTACATAAACAGGCTGTGATCTATATTGTATGTAAATCAGAAAAGCTTGACCGGTACGAGATTTTTAAACTAAATACTAAAAGCAATAGACCGTTAGGCTACTCAATTAGCCGAAAGGCTGTATTGCATCTTCCGGGATTAAAGAATAATGAGTTCAAGGATAGGCTTCTGGTTGAGATGCCGACTCTCACTGATTTTCAACCGGATAAAAACGTTATTGTTGTATCTGGCACGGACCAAGTTGTAATATCGGATGGAATTTGTCTGACTAAGGACATTATTTTACTAAATAAGATAATGAACCTTAGCCATGGATTTGATGCTAATGTATTACTGGACTATGAACGTATGCTTGATAAAAAGAAAGCTATTCCGTTTAAGCTTAAGGTTTAAGCGGTCGCGTCATACGATCCAGAGATTCGAATAGTTACGTTACCTCCATATTCTCCGTTTGAGGTGTTTAGCGGAGCGCGAGCAGCTCGGTTAAATAGCGAAAATTGGCTTAGTCGATTAGTAACAGTTGAGCCTTCATTTGCTGGAAAAGCGTGTTGTGACTGCAGATAAATCCATCCTCTCGCGGCATCACCATTAGAAATAAGGCTTCCTAAATAATTAGAGTATGTTTGTATATACGAGATTCCAGTATAGTCAGGCTGAGGATCCGGTAAAGTAGTTATATCAGTAACGGTCACTTGTGCATTTAGATGACCGTGTGCACTTGCTGAAAATGGTAATGAAAGCCCTAACCCAGTGTATGTATAGTAGCCTGAACCTGATGTCATGTCGTCAGCTGGCCAAGAGTTGAGGTCTAGTGTATAAATTGAATTAAAATGAACGCGTCTACCTATTTTAGTGTATGTGAATGACTGAGACAGCTGAAAGCCTGAAAATGAGTTAGCCGTCGCGTATGAATGATAATTGGTTGGAAGTATGAGTTTACCACCACTAAGAGTTTCATATCGTCCTAAGAATAGAGCATTAGTAACGGTACCCTCCTCGTAATCATCTAGCGTATTTGCATCCGCTGATGGAATTTGTGTAGCTGGAAAAGGGATTCCTTGATTAAGACGATCACCTTTGATCTTAATTGCATTATTAAGACGTAGCTCTTTAGTGGCGTCTACTGTTAATATTGCTAAGTCTGTAACCGGCGCCGCAATCGTAAATGAGTTGCCGCTAGTAGGAACGCCAGTTATTCCAGTACCTCCGTATGTAGTAACTGCGCCGGTTGAGCTAATGACTTGAATGGGGTTTCTAAACTCAAATACTGAACTGGTACTCCCTATTTTAAAGGTAATATTATTGTTGGCTGAGTTAAAACCTGCTCCCCAATAGGCAGCAGCTGATCCGCCACCAAAACTTGCGTTTCTCTTAAAAAATAATCCATCGATTGAAATTGTACTGGCTGACTCAGTGTCCGTTAAGATTCGATAGTTCGTAAACTTCATTTCAATTGAACGACCGTCAGCTTGAAGAGCCTCAGCTCGGTTAATTTTCCAAATTTGCTCACTACTTCTTCTTGGAGCAAATGACTCAGGCGAAGCAGTTATTCCGCTCGAAGATAAGTCGTATTCCGCTCTTAGAAAATAGGTTCCAGGATTAGCTTCATTACCAAAAGAAGTTCCGTACGATAATCGATATTTACGCATTCGTAGATTTTCAAAACTTGGACTAATTACGTAAGATTCGCCAGCTGAGCCTGAAGTATATGAAGTGGAAAGGGCATCAATTGATCCTAATTCTAATTGATGTCGGTATCCTTTACTTGTTGTTGCAAATTCCTTAGCCTCAGTTGCGGTTCCATTAAAATAAGAGTATAATGATAGGTTTGAAGTAGCTGGAAACATCTTCTCAGTAGAAGAAGGGTACGTTATTAATTTATGCGGAGAGGTTCCTGAACCAGTAGAAGTTAAATTTATTGGATTTGTGTTAGTAACATCAGCGGCAGTTTCACATAATTGAATAACTGTATCGCTAATCTTAAGAACAAAATATCCATTGAAATTAGAAAGTCCGCCTATTGCAGTTCCACCTTCCGCTGAGTATGTAACAAATTGGCCATCCACTAATCCGTGATTTGACGTAAATGTAATTTCTTCAGTTGACGTATTAACCGCGGTTGCTGGAGCAAAGGTCTTAGCGGTTGACGAGTTTGCACTAATTACGATATTTGATCCATCGAATATTACAGATTTAGAGTTTAACTCATTAAAGTTATAAAGAACAGTTTGATAGTTAACTCCTGCTCCAGGAGTTGCATAACTTGGATCAGTTGATGTTGCACTATTTGTTAAATCAGACCCAGACGATACTCTAGCTTTCAGTATTCTAGAGGTAGGAGTTAATCTTACAAATGGCGAAATATTTGAACTTAGGGCAGTTTGTACAAGAGTATTAAAATTCGCTAATTCTAACCAACCGTTTCCACCGGATACTTTCTTTAATATAGTGTCGGCTGTTATTAAAATATCGCCCAAAACCATAGCAGACGGATAGGATCCGCCAGTCGGTGCAGTTACTGGTGCAATCGCAGCAGATAACCCATAAGTTACTGAGCCCTGCGGTCCAGTAAGTCCAATTGGCCCAATTGGACCGGCTGCTCCAGTTAAACCAGCAGGTCCAGTAGGACCAGTTTGGCCAATCCCTAATGCGATTAGCTGGTTAAAGTTGAAATTTAATTTACTAGATAAGTCAGATTGACTATCAAGTGCGGATACTTCCCTTAGATTTATAATGACTGCCATTAAATGAACTTAATTTTTATTTTTGGAACTAATTTAACTCCAGTATTCGGTTTTATCAAAATCGATCCTTCAATTACATTAGATTTGGTATTATTTATTCGGACTGATCGAATTAAGTCGTAACCTAAGTCTCCGAGTAAATCATACTCAACCGATTCGAATGAAACTAAGTTATTATTGATCGTTCTATCATCTAATTCATAAAATTCAAATGCTTCTACTTGATATAATTTTGTTAAGTTAGTTGAGCAATATTGAGATAAGTATTCTTCAAATGTAAGCTGATCTAGGAATACTGGGTCTGTTGTAATTTGAGAACCGTTTGAATATTTAAAGAACTTTAAAAATTGGTCACGAAGTCCGTTATTTGATAAGTGCTTAGTTATTAAATCTGGTATATTTAATTTGAATTTAATCTCAGTTGCAAATTGAGAATACACAATATTTGCTTGAGTAGCGGACGATGCTAAAAAGTCAGTATTGTTTAATTCAATTGAAGTAAAGTCTTCCATTATGAATTGCATAGGAACATTTAATAACTTGGAAATAAATGAATAATCTTCAGTAACTCGACGTGTTCCTGGAACCTTTACGTAATCTGTTTTATTAGAGTATTCGAAATGATATCCGTAATCCCAACTCGAAGATAACATATTAAAGTCAGTTCGACTAATCGGAGTCTCTCCGATATATGGATAAACGGATGAGTATTTTTGACTGTTTTCAAGATCAAGAATTGAAGATTTTGAGTATTTCACAAATTCATAGTCCTTTATAATAAAGAAATTATCGACGTATGGATTTAGGCAAACATTTGCTCCATGTAAAATATTATCATTTATTGAAAATTCATATTTGAATCCAGCTACAGGTTTTGTCAATACTTCATATTCGGAAGAATATCGGTTGACAGAATACTCTTGAGATGGGACTTCTGAATAAGCGAATCCAGCCACTCCATTAATTTGACCTGAGTTAACTTCAACTTGGTCAAGTTTTACAATTGTCGATTTATTAATTTGGTCAGCTTGTACAATTTCAATCGCCATTGTTTTGTATGGAGTTAATATTCCATCAGTATACGACTCCCAACTAATAACGCCTTGACTCTTTTCAGTTAAGTTTAAAAATTTAGCGAATGATAAATTTTCAAATACTTTTTCAAAATATTTTACTCCACCGAATATTTGGAATTGATTAATGTCTTCTATCCAATATGAAGTTGTGTTATTTGGCACTGGGTTTGCTGAATATACGTATTGTACTAAATCGCCAAGCCCAGTTGGGAGTGGAATGATTGTGTATGGTTGTCCGCTGATATTGGTGATATTAACGACATCTTGTAGAGCACCATCTACTCCATCAATCGTTAAGGCTGAATTGCCTAGTGCTGCGGTCGTTACGGATACACCGGCTGCAAGTTTAAGAAGCACGCTTTTTTCACCCGCTTTAATTATATAAAGAGGTGCAAAATCATTACTAATTCGATTTATTTCAGAATCAGCTAATGCGTCATAACTTTCTAAGCCTGGAAGTAATGATGTGCGTATTGACTCGATAACTAGAGTTGATGGATTTAAGTTAAGGCCGCTCGCGGATAAATTAACTCCCCTAGACAGTTTAATGGTGGAATATGCAGTAGCTTTAGTGTTATACTTTTTATCCTTTGCATAGTAAAGGAATGAGTGAGTTAAATTAGAAACGCTGTTTGAGTTAAAGGATATTCGATAGTCTCCAAAAAGAGAATCCATGTAAGATACTTTATGATACACTGAGAAAGTGCTGTTTTGAGTTGGCACTGACCAGTCGGCTCTAAATAATATAGGTTCGTCATACGACGCTGATCCTAACGATCCGCTTATGTACGTTACGTCAAAATCGTATACTCCATTACTTGATGAAAGTGTGGATGGATCTACCTCGTACACAGCTTCATTGTATACGATACTTGAAATATCGCTATAAATTAAACTAAATCGAGTATTAGTTGATAATAATTCGTCAAGTATTTCTGTTTGGTTAATACCACCACCATCATTAAACTGGAAATATCCAGTTACAGATTGAGCTGGAGTAGCTGAGGTGCTTGATAATGCAAAATGAGTAACCGTTGCCCCGATTGGATCATCGTCTGCAATAATCGTACCTACTATTCCGGAAACTTGGTTTACCCATGCATCTTCGAATACTCCCTGGATTCTAACGCCTGAGTATACTCCACTTGTTAATATAATTGGCGTAGACTGATCGACTTTTGCATAAATTCGAGTTCCTAATTTATCACCAGTAGAAATTAGTGAATTACTAACAGCCTCGTATACTGGAGACCCTAATGTTGCTAATATCGTTGACTTATTTCCATATACGACTTGTATTGTGTCGCCTGGACTTGCTGAGATGGCAGAACTTCCGGAAATTAGGTTATTGTACTCAAGCAATGACGCTGCTGTAATTTCTTGGTCAATTTGGTAATTTACCGGAGAAGACATAACTGAACCGGTGAATAGATTAGCTTGCGTTACTTGGTCGTTTGTACCAGCTGACCAATTACTAGATAAAATAGTTTCAGGTAATAGCTCTTTATGTCCCAATACTAATTCAATAACCACAGTAATCGATTTTGAATTAGTGTTCTCAATTACTCGATATTTAACAGGTTGTCTATTAATAGTAGGATCTTCCTTAACCGGTTTTAATATTACGCTAAACTTATAATCTTCAAATCGTAGAGTATCTGAAACAGCTGAGCCGTTTTGAGCTAACTCATAAAATCTAAACATTGCCCCTTTAAAAAGAGTCTCATACTGTTTATTAAACTGATTTTTATTAAGAATCGAATATCTATACTGAGGTCTAGCTATTTGAATTGAATTAATAACCGGCACATACGTAAAATATTGCTCAAAGTAATTAGAATCAGAAATTAGTGAGTTTATATTTAAGTTTTCATTAAAATACGAATAATTATTTCTAATTGATTTAATATCATCTGAGTATCCAAAGTCCGACTCTATATAAAACCACTCATGTGTCATTTTCTCAGGGGTAGGAGAAGTCTCTCTATGAGATGGCCCAAAATTGTCTTTTCCAAATAACAAGTCTGAGTTTAGTCGGTATGGATTATCTCGACTATCACTAGAGTCTGCAATTCCCCATTTAGCAATGTATGGAATTACCCGACCATCTGTTGCAAAATCAGAAATGAAATTTTCCAAGTTTGCATGATACTCACTAGATAAACTGCCAGACAAAAACTTTTCACGATACGGATATGTAGCTAAACTCGTAGAGGCTGACGTATGATCCGCTTTTAAGCTGAATGGGCCTATATAGTCAAATGCGTCCTCGGTCTCGTCAAAGTAAGGAATATCGAGACGATTACTAAAGGCTGAATCTCCTGGGTCAAGCGTAGTTAGCGGCAATTTATTTCCATATATTAGGATAACGTCGCCGTCTATATTTTCAAAGTATGAAATTAAATCAGTATTTTGCCATATTAAATTACGTTCGCCACTTGCTGCAATATCAGTAGAATCGTAGATTGTTCCGTTTATTGAAATTGCACCGGTACCTATTGCTTTATACGTATACTTAGTAAAGTCAAGGACCTTTGCTCCAGCTGGAATGTAAAAATCTTTATATAAGTCAATTAGTAAATTTCTAGAATAGTCACTAGAATAAGTTGAGAAATTAAAATCCATTGTCTCAAATATGGAAAGAACTCCTACGGTTGGTCTAAATAATTTACGAATTTCAATTTTTCCGTATTTGACATTAACTGTCTCGTCGTCAGTTAACTGAATGGTTGCCTTTGTGTTAAAATTAGAAATTGCTGATAGCTTAGCATCACTAGATAACCCATTAGTAATTAAGTCAGAGGCGTTGCATAATCGACTAATGCTTGACCAGTTTTGATCAGTTTTAATTACTAGAGTATCTAGTAATTGAGTTAACTTGGAAATATTTCCAATATCAATTATTGCATGGGATTTATTTAAAAATCCACCATCTGCGTAAACAATATCAGTAGTTACTGAATTATTTAATTTGACAAAATTGTAACTACTTGAAACTGGAAGAACTTTAACTTTTAATTCACCGTATGCATCTCCGAATCGATTTGTTTGTAGAAACGATGTAGTGTTTAAAGTTACTCCACTAATTGATGTATTATTTAGAATATCTGAGATATCGGATATTGATTGTGCGATTTGATCGAGATCACGGTCGCCATTAACGTAGATAGTTGATATCCCTGCTGAATAGGCTAAAGTATACGGTGTAGTAATAGGTAAATAATTTCGAGTAAATACAAGCTCATCGTATTTTCCATTTAGGTCTAGTGAATCAATAACTGATCCACTTGGGTGGTAGATTCGAATTTTATCTAAGTGGTTTGGCTTTGAAATAATTTCAATTGATATAGTTGATTTAGAGTCTTTCGTTGAAATCTCTGCAATCTCTTGAGTAACTAATTCTTTTGGGCCAAATGTTAAACCTAAATCAAATGAAGTATTGTCTATTTTAAAGTCAACAATACTACCAGATTGATTCCAATCTTCTGAATTTATTAAGTGAATATCTCCGTCTTTTGTTTTTAAGTATGGAAAGAATAATGTGTCTTTTGATGTACGGTTATTAGTTAGATCAGATAAGTCTTGCGTAAGATTCATACCTCTTAGTTTAACCCCAGTTGGATTAGTTAATAAAAATGATATGTCATCTGTTTGTTTATAGTTGATTGGTATCAACTGATCATTATCGATTCCAACATTTGCTAAATTAAGCAGTCCTCCAGTTGTAACTTCCTGAAATTTAGTAAATCCTCCAGCTACATAAATATGAGATTCATCATGAACCACTATATCAGTAACGGATTGAGGACTAAGGCCGGTTGAAGTATTAAATGAAAAATCAAGTTCTCCATTTTTAAATATTCTAGCAATTCCTCTAGCTGGAACTCCTTTATATGACGTGAATGCTCCACCTATGTAAAAATTTCCATTTAAGTCTAGTGATATTTTAGAAATGGTGCCATTTGCTCCAGTTTGATAATTAAATGCTAGATCGATTGCACCAGCCTCAGTTAATTTAATTAATCGATTAACTGTATTTGAATTATAACTGGTGAATCCACCGGCTACATAAACTTCGCCTACTTCGTCTAACACAATATCATTTACAGTAGAGACATTATTGAAACCAGTTCCATATACAAAAGTTGAATCGATAGTGGCGGTGTTCGTTAACTGAACAATGCCGTTTGCGGTGGTTCCTTTGTAGCTAGTAAAATCCCCAATTACAATAACTTTATTCGAGGAATTTACTATTAGTTTCTTAACTAGTCCGGCGCCTCCACTAAATCCAGTAGAGCCGACATCAAACGACGAGTCAGCGACTCCGTCTAAATTAATTTTAACTAGTCCAACTGATGGTAATACATCTCCACTATTTGTGTATTCGGTAAAAGTACCTCCAACGTAAATGTCCTGTGATGGAGTTATGTGGATTGTACGTACAGTTGAGTCAAATGAAAAATCAGTCGATTCGATTGAACCGTCTGTATTTAATTTTATAAAATTGCTAATTGGTGTTCCATTATACGATAGCATTTCTCCACCAACGTATACTTTTCCAAATTTATCAAGTTCAATTGATTCAACTTTAGCTGGGGAAAAACCACTTCCGTAATGAAATGAAAAGTCAATTTCGCCAGTTGAGTTAAGACGGATTATTCCATTTGCTGGATATCCATTATAACTAGTGAATGTTCCACCAATATACATTTTATCGGTAGCTGGATCAACTGTTATTGTTTTAACTGTGCCTCCACCTATTTCTGAACTAGCAAGAGCAGTTGATATGTCTATTGAATCTGATGCTGTGATTTTTGAATTAAACATTGCAGTTAAGTCAATATCAAATGTTTCTAAATCAATATCGTTGCAATAGAATCCAAAATACCTATTAAATTCGTAAGGGTTAGACGTATCGTCATTAAATAAAAATTCCAGATTTAAAATACTAGGGTGAACTATATTATTTCTCTCAAATCCTTGAGTTATAAATTGCTCAACTTTTAATAATGGAAGAGCTCTAGTTAAGACCGTACTTAATTGCTCAGGAAGTTCAACGTATGTTCCAGTTTTAATAGAAGGACCTCGGTATATCGAAAACCCGTCCGCTTTATAATTAACATAAAGTGGATTTTTTGTAAACATTGGATTCTTCTTTATGTTTTCCAAGTATTTTCCTATCTTGGAAGTAGGCCCCATGTCAAATACTTTAACGACGGTCGCATTTTTAAATAAGTCAGTTGCGAAATCCTCAGGTTTAACAATACCGTCTAGGTCCTTTCCTTGGCCAGCTGTATAGTTAGAAGGCCCAGGAACTTTAAATATTACGAATTTAGTCGGAATGATTTGGTCTACGTATAATGGAGCTAAGTAAGTAAATTTCTCAGAGTATTGTCTACTTGATAAGTACTTCGCGCCACTTGTATACAAGTCAAAGTCATATTGATCTTTTAGATCTTTAGCTGTCGCGGTTTTCCCAATAGTTGAACCAACTTCATAGGCAATAGTGGATGGAGTTTTTCCATTATCATAGAACTTATATAAATTAACTTCATGGCTTGAATTCTCATTTATTGAGAATCGTTTGTATTTTTGATTCGCTAATTTTTCGTTAGCGTCAATTGAATTAAACCACAGATCTCCAACTGAATCAACGGTTAACTTTAAATTAGTTGTTAATTTAGGGTTAGTTCGTAATAATTGAAAACTGACATTTCTCTCAGCTAATTGAGTGTATGTTAAATTTGGATTCGCCACTATTTAATTTTTATTTTAAGCAGAAGCACTTATCCCAGTTGAGTTAATCGATAATTGACTTACTGGAGTAACTACTGCTGTTTCTTTCTCGTATTGTGTTTTAACAGTTACATCAAATGAGAAAACTGAATTTAATGAGTAAATATCAATTCCTATTTTCTTAGAGTACTTAACATTTTTTAATCCAGCTGGAACAGCTGAACGCCATCCGCCTACATAGCCTAGGGCATCAGATGCTCGGAATTGGAAGATTAATGGAATCTTAATTGCTGAGTCTGCTCCGAACTCCAACATTTTTTGTGAACCTGCTGGGCTTAATCCGTCTACTGATATATTAGCATGAGAAGATGGTGCAATTGATAAGTAAGCACCACATGTGTACTTACCAATTAAGTAAGCGTCTTCTATTAAATATCCATTTTTTATAGGATATTGGTTTTCTCTCATGTTTGCACTTGTAACTGGGGCAGTAACGTTTACTGGAGCAGCATCACTGTACACTGCTTGTTGGTAATGTAGTGCGCCGAACGCGTTTGTTCCCTCAGCTTCAGTTATCTCAGAGTGAATTGCTTGGCTAAACGGTAAATACAGTTGATTAGTTGCGCCAGTCGAATACGCTGGTCTAGCAATAGTCAATGTTGTATTATTCCAAGCGATATTGTATGCACCGCCTACTTTAATGTATGGGTGGTCTTTATGAATACAGAATTCGCTTAGTTTTCCTCCGCCGATTGGAGCTTGGTTTGCATCAAGAGTTCCATTCCAAACTTTAGGATTAGCACTAGTTGCATATCCTGGAATAGTGGTTAGAGTTGGGTTAAATGGTAAATAGTGTCCGTATACGTAAGGTACAGTTACTGCACTGACGGTTCTTCCATTATATGCATAATTTCCGGAAACGGCATTTGAATAAGTAACGCCGACTGCTAAATTATCTCCAGAGTACAGAGTATTTGCAAGAGTTACGTTTTTATATCTAGAATAAACAAATTGGCTCTTTACTTGAGACGACTGGTATGCATCCTTTTGAATAAACGATCCTAATACTGAAGTAGTTGAATTGTTAATTGCAATAGGAGCTGTGTCATATCTTAGGTTAGTATGATAATTTACCGTAGGGTAGGCAGTTGGATCAGATAGAGTTGCGGTTTCTCCAATTCCCCCGTTTAATGTTGAAATTAATTGAAGAGGAGTTTGTGAAGTATTTTGCAGTTGAATTAAGTATTGAACTGCTACTACTTTACCGTGGTTATATGCAACTGGAGTTACGCTAGTATCTTTGATTAAATCTTTGTAGTATCCAGCGAATAGTTCAAGGCTTTGACCGTTAGTTAAAGTCTTGGTATTACCTACTTGATCAACGATACTTACAGTTAATGCACCAGCACCAGTAGATAAGGCCGTCTGTACAGCGGAAAGAGAATCTGATATAGATTTCAATTTAGTGTATAGATCAACAATATTTCCATCAGTTGCAAAGAATCCACTTGCAATATCTTCTGATTTATGAGCGTAGTACTTATCTCTAGTAGTAAATGAAGTTCCTAAGTGAATGTCTAATCCCTTTGAGTTAAGCTCTTCTTGAAATGATATTTTAGTTTCTTCAGCAAATGCCTGTTGAGAAACAATTGTTGCATCTTCGGCAGTTTCGATATTTGCTGGAAATTCAACTAAAATACTATCAGACCATGCGGATTCAACTGGTGAATCAGGCCATCCAGCTTCAGATAAACTCTTTATTCTAATTTCAAGAACTTCTCCTTTTTTAATTGGAATATCTAATTGGTTTGAATTTACTTCGTTTGGATCAGAGATATTTTCATCTGCCCATTCATAGAATCCAGTCGCTGAATTATAAATTTTAGCTCTAGACTTAGATTTGAATTCTGTCCATGGAGAAAATGCTCCAGTAACTTTATTTCCGCTTGCGTCAACAAACTCAAGTTGATCAGCAGGTTTAGTGCTTCCAGTTTTACTTAGTGTTCGATATGCTATTTTAAACTGAGCTACTTGTTGAACTCCATGTAAAGTAGTTCTAGGTTCAGGTATTGCCCAAAATCCTCTAACACTATACATTGGATTAGTTATAAAGCTGGGAGTTGATTTAATTGAGGTGGTAATATCTGAAATTAAACTTTGCTGACTTTTAGTCAAAGTCAATCGCTTATCCGCAAAATTAGTTAAGTCCTTTTGTAGTTTTAGTCGCTGTGCTTCATTTAATGAAGCGTTTGTGTTTAAATTAGCTCTAGTATCAGAAATCTGAGTATCAATTTCCCTAATTTGAGAAGAGGCTTGCTCTTTTGCTGAAATTTTTTGCTTAATACCTAACGTATTATCAGCGTCTTGAATGTGCTGATCAGTTTGAATAACTTTAAAATTTTCCGCAGCGATAGTTACGGTATTTGGAGTATCTCCTAGAGCTGAAGGTAATTTTTTCTCTTTAGCATAACTTAGGAATAACATACCGAAATCAGAAACGAATGTCTGGTAAAAATCAGTTAGCGTCATTTGTTTTCCGTTATTCATTGTAATCTGTAACTCATTGGTTAAGATTCCAAATCCTTGCGAAAATTGATCAGTCGTGACGGCTAGTCGGTCGCTTATTGGTTTTAAGAAGATAATATTTCTTTCGTTATAACCTAGGTTTAATTGAACTAATGAAGACCTAGTTAAAATAGGTTTCATTCTTAGTTGGGCTGCGCCGACTGCTAATCCATCAACTCCAAAAGTATTTTCCAGAATAATGGTTTTTGAGTTTGAGTCAACTGACTTAATTTTATACTCTGAATTATTTGAGCTGATTAAGATATTTCCAGCCTGTAGAGTTTTTTCAACGTCTCCACTAGTTGCTAAACTTGTGTATTTTAAAGAGCTTAAACGATACTTACGAACCTGCTCAGTTAAAGTTTGTCCGCCAATTACGGCAGTAGATGAATCTTCTAAAATATCTAAAATATCAAATGTTCCCCTAACTGTATTTGTTGCTGGCGGTAGAGTCAATTCGCTTGAATCTTCGAAATAATCGATAGCCCTAGTCCCTAAATCGCTAATTACTGCAGAATATGAAAGGTTATTTATGCCTTTGTAATTTGTATCAAAATATGCAATTTCAGTAGCAGATGTTGAAGTAATGATCAATCGCCTAACTTCAAAACGGTTAATATCTGGATCAGTTGTTAAAGTTGCTGTGTCGATATTAATATACAATAATGGATTTAAGAATGATTCAAAAAACCAGTTAGTTTTGTAATTAAAACTTGAAGGTACGGCAACTCCAGTATTAGTAACATTTTCTAGATCAGAGATTACTGAAGAAATATCTTTTAATTCAAATGTTCTAAGATTTCCATCTGCATCCTTTACTCCTAATTGATTTGCATTGCCGCTTAGTAATTCAGTAATTTTAGCATCAAGGTTGGAAACTCTATTGTCTAGATAGGTAAATGACGGGATTGTGAACACTTGAGTAGAACCGTCTTGTAAAGTTTGATTTACATTGACGCTTTTTGCGGTTGTGGAAAGTGATGTAGAAAGTTTTAATAAAAACTCCTGCATATTGTTAACATCAACTCCAAGTTCTGCTAAGTAATCCGTTAATGATGATTTGTCTGCCATTTAGTTTATCTTATTATTTTATCAACCGCAAACGTTAAAGTTTCAGCATTTGTACAAACAATTTCTATAATAGGCTTAGCAGTTCTTCCGTAGTTTGTTGGAAAATCCGCAGCGGTTAATGTTGCTATAAGTACGCTGTTTGCTGACAGTGCATTTGTGATGTTTTGTGAATCAGTTTTTAGTGTTATTGTGTACGGCCCAGGAATAATTGGAGAGTCACATACTACTTTAAGTAGCTGACCCTTCTTCCAAGTATTAATAGAATCATCTATGTAAATCGTTAAATCTTGAGAAAGATTAAATGGAATTGGGCTACTTGATCCATTTAATTTTAGATGTCGGATTTGAGTTGATGAGATTCCTAATGAAACGGTTTTTACGCCTAATGCATTTGTACTAAAGTCGACTTCGGTTATATCTGAATAGCCTTGAACGTTTGATCCTATTGTAATTTGACCTGGGATAAGTTTTCCAAGAGAAATTCCGTAACCTGGCTTGAATGCATCCATATTATATGATATTTGCAATGAAGTTGTTCCTGTTAAAATCTCGTCTATTCTATCATTTGTGCTCCCGATTAAATCCATAATTGCAGTTGACTCGGCAAAGGCTGCACTTGATGCAGAAACAGTTGTTTCCAATACGGCGATTCTTTTAGCTAAGCTAGACATCGCAGTTGAATTTAATAATGCGTCTTTTGCGGTATCGACGTTAACTCTTAAATTCTCAAGAGCCGCTAATTTATCGTTAAATTTAGTTTGAAGCTGTCTAATTTCAGTCAATACATCGGTAAACAAGTTCAATGAAAATGTATTGTAGTCATTAATTGATTTTTCAACTGAAACATCTTCAATTGAAGTATCAAATTTAAGGTTTACTTTGAATGCAAACGAGTTACCATTAGTTTTATTAATAGTATCCGGTTTGTTTTTGGTGATCATTGGGATAATAAATTCACTTCCGCTTTGAACCACTCGGTTTAGGAAGTAAACTCCATATAAGTTAGAAACGCTAACTGGTTCGGTGCCGGCTACCGCGTTTGGCGCTGGATCATATACGTCATAGTAAACTAAAATTGCATTAAATTCAAAATCCTCATTTCCAACGCTGTCATTTAGTTGAGAGAATGATTTGATTGTTGTATTTTGAGAAGCAATTAAGTAGTCAGTTAAGTCAAAATCAATAGTCATACCGTCGTGGGTTGATCTAAGGTACTCGACTGTTCTGGTATTTAAACCTGCAGTGTAGGTCTTTTTGATTCTTTGAGTTTTTGGAGCAGAGCTTCCAGTATTGTAAGGTGTTCCAAAGTATGCAGCCTGATCAGTGTAATATGAATTATTGACAGATGATGCTCCCCACCAGAATCCGGTAGCAACCGGTGTAGTATTTAAAATATTCGAAGTATATGTAGTTACCGCGTTTGAATCTAAGTCATAAAACGCTTCTAACCCCATTCCAGCAAATGGATGAGTGTCTGTGTAGTGTCTACCGTTTAAGTATTCCGCGTCAAGTGGATCCCCTGGCGTATTTACGATTACCATTCCTGGACCGTAATTCTCGTCAGGCTTTGACTTGAATAAGACAGTTGGAGTAGTTCCAACATTAGTTGGCACGTGAATGTACAATTCGCTGTATGAATTATCTTTGCTGCGAACTGAGTTAACTACATCAATTTCTCCAATATACTTAACTACTCGGTCATAGGTAGAAGTAGTTGGATCGTACCAGTCTTCTGCCCATCTTTTTTCACTAACCGGTAGTGATTGATTAACTTCAGTTGAGTTAGCGTCTCTCCAACGAACTGCTCCAAGCTCCTTTAACCACTTCCAAAAAACTCTTTCGGAAACATTTAGCTTTTTTTCTCGATTGTATGACGATTGTGAAATCAGCAAACTCTCGAAATTTAGAGCGTAATTTTGGAAACTTTGAGCTAGGTTAATATTTTCATTTACTGATAAATTATTAATGATTGGAGTTTCACCTTGCGCAATAAACTGTACTTTGTTATCAGTTTCCATAGTAGTTGGTATACCTATTTCTGGAATACGTAACAGGGCGAATTTAGAAAACTTAAACTTATTTGTATTATTGTTAAATGTTAAGCTTAAGTCTTCAATCGCACTTTGAAAAGAATAGAACATTCCTTTCTGGGTTTGAATTGGTTTTATTAATGGTGCAACTGCCATAGTAGTTAGTTATTAGTTTGTTATTTCAATGTTGTGTGAGCTTGTGATAACGAATCTTGAACTTACGAAATTAAGGCCAGACATTGTATTTTCGAACTTGGTTAAAGTTACACTAGAACCAAATAGTCTAGAACTAGTAGTTGAAGCTTGCACGTTTGTATTATAAGTGGTGATATGTTGCACTGGTGTTCCAGCTGCTAATTGGCCGATTGCTGTACTCGCAGTAGTTTGTGCAACTAGGGTTCCTGAATTAATTAATCCTGGAGTACCGTTTGCAAGTAGAGTAAATCCTGGAAGAATTTTAATGTCTCCCCAGTTAGTTGTTGCAATTGTAGCTGAACTTGAATTTATGTATTCTTTAACAATCACAGTGAAGCTTTGTCCATTGTCTGGGCGGCTTGCAACGTCTTCGTAAACAAATAAGATAATCGGCTTACTTGAAGATGGGCTGTTATCTGCACATTTAATTGTGACATAGATGAATTGCTTGCTTGTTTTACTTAGTTTAAGAACTCCGTAATAGTAGTCAGTACTACTAACATTAATTGCGGTAGTTGTAACAACTGTATTAGTTGAACCTTCCGTACTTTGGGTGATTGCTTGCGCTGGAAAACTAACTTCTCCGTAAAACTGAGACTTAACAGAAGTACTTAAGTTACCTACGTAAAATCCATCTGCTGTTACACTAGCTAATGGAATACCTACGCCCAATCGAGTGATTGCCATTGCATTTGCTGCTCCAGTCATATCGATTGTTCCACCGGCTTGAATAATTAACTTATCAATTGATAGAATTGACTTGCCAGCACTTTTTGTTAGACTTCCAATTGTATTGGTTGAGTCCATGAAAGTTATTCCATTTCCTAGAATAACATTGTTTGTTTTTACTTGGTTAACGTAATTGTCTACCCCGATGTACTTATTAACTAAGTCGATTTCAAGAGTGTTAATAACGTCCTCAAGTTTTGACTTTACCACAGTGACATTGGCGTTAAGTATTAGACGCATGTCTGAGATAAAAGTAGTCTCAAGTAGAGTTTGAGTGTTTAAGGATACATTAGTAAATGCCATTGTTTAAGAATTTTTTGTCTTTTTTATTTATTAAGCAAACCCAAGGGAACCTTACATTAAGGCTTTCCTACGATTTAACGTGTTTTCTATATGATCTTGGTAATCGTGAACTGTTCTTGGATCAAACGCATTAAATTCTTTAGTTAATTCATATACGTTGTTATTGACATCGGTTACTTTTACTGAAAGCAAATAGTCTCCAGGTTCAGAAAATCTCCAAATAAAAGTAGAGTTAGCTTTAATTTGAACCACAGTTTCTCCAAATAACGATAGTGTCCAAATACACTCCTTTTTGGAATCAATGTTAGATACTGCTGCAAACACTGGATGGTGTAGTGGAATAGTTATTCCGTCTAATCCGATTTTTAGGTTAGAGAAGTTAAAGCTGTTCTCGTCATAGTTTGACGGTAGGTACCCTCTCATTTCAACTTCTGGTACTTGATTATTTGTAAATTCTACAAATTTCTTGTTTATCCAATAATTAATATCTGATGCATTTGCGTCAACTGGTTTAACGTATTCAAACTTCCAATCGCTAACTGATACAGCTGAACCTGAACTTGAACTGGTTGTGATTACTATTGAGTTTGGACTATTTTGGATAACTGTTCCAGTTATCCATCTACTCGGATTAGATATACTTGAAGCTTTGATTGTAACTCCATTCGTAAAGGTAAACGCCCTAGCCAGAGTTAAAGTAATGTTAGTTGGAAAACTCGTTGGGATAGTCGCTGTTGTATTTGAAGTAACAGTTTCGCCAGTTCTTTTTAAACAATCGTCAAACGGAGAATCTAAGAATAAAAGGTCTTCGTCTAATTCACGTGAAACTGTTGCTAATTGAGTATTAATTGAATCGATTAGCCCGTTTGAATAAACTCCAAATGGATAACAGAAAGTATAAATTCGGTAATATTCTCCAGAGTCATCAGTTACTCTAATGATTCGGTGTAGAGTTACATCCTGTCTTTTTGCATGAGCGTGAATTTTTCCGTTAACTAAAACATACCGATATTCGCTAACATGTGGATTAGTTGACGCATTTAACTGGTTAGTTAAATCTTCACTTGTTGAATAAGAAGATACTACATAGCTATTATGAACGTCCCAATCCGCAAAATTAATAAATTCCAAAACTCCCATAGTAGGTAAATCCAATATGAATCCATTAAGTCTATCTGGAACATACGATAAATCAATCATTCGATTCATTTTTAAGTCCTTAATCATTGCATTTTCGTAATCGCCTAATGATGGTTGGCCAAATGCATGTGATCCAGTACCCCACTGTGATTTAAGTAAGTTAGTAGATGTTGAAATATCTTCGAAACCTATTCCATCTGTAAATATTTGAACTTCATTTTGTGGATTACCTACTCCAAAATTATTTGAATATGTGAACCAGTCTAAATAGTGAGAACTTAAAGTAGACGAAGTTTCTCCAGTCTGAACAATATTTGCGAATTGTAAGTAGATTGGATTGTTTTGAATTTGTCCTATCGTTACATTATGAAGATCTCTAAATCTATATGAATTTTTATCTTGAATCTTAGCAAAAACTTCAATAACCGGCTCCTCAGTCAATACAGTAACCGTTAGGTGGCTTACGTTTTGTCCTCCTTGTAAATCATATACATTTGAAGTTATTACGTAGGTCCCAATGTGAGGCAAAATATGAGGAAGCTTAACTAAATCAGCTAATAGTCCTCTCCATGAAAAATTATAACCTTGCGGTCCAGTAATGGTCCATTCAATTTCATATCCGTTACGGTATCTGATATTTCCGATTGTGAAATGCGAGTTTGCAAAGTCAATAAACTTAGATCCGTCTAGTCCTCCCAATGTAAAATCGGGAATATACGCCTCTAATGAAACTGGGCAACCTACTTTTCCATCGATATCATCAACGCTTTGCATTGGATTACTTTGGCCGTGATACGCAAACTCATAATTCCGTAAGTTTAGATAATAATCCTGAATTCCAGTTAATAGAGATGGAATACTTGTTACTGGATACTGTTGGTTAAACTCGTATGGGTTTATGTTTGATGTATTAAAACTTATTTCTGGAAATTCAGAGGTTGAGTTTGTTTTATGATACAGGGTTTTAATATCTCTAATCTGTAATAACTGAGAAGTTGTAACCGGCTGATTTATTACTAAATTATAGTCGTCGTTTATTTCTAATGAGTTGATGTAGGTAACATCTGACCAATTACGAAGATTAAATTTGTCAAAATATATGAATTCTCCAATAATGTCCTTAATTACAACATTTACTGGAAGTATTTCTGTTTTTAATTTAGTTGAAAGGCGATTTAATTTATAGAAAATTTCATCTACTTCAAAATCTGTGGTAAATTCAACTTCTGGAACACCATCATCATCATAATTATCACTAGCTACGGAAAATTCGTAAGCTAAAGCTAGGAATTCAGTCTTTTTAAACTTGCCGCCTTTTTTAATTTGGCCATTTAGGTCAACTAGGTTAATTGAGTCAATTGAACCAGCTGTCATTAGGTCAGTAACATCAACCATTGCAAACTTATTGTAATACGGTGAGTTTGTATCAGCATCTTTCCAATACTCCTTTACTCGCAGTACGTCACGATAGCCCAAAATGTCAATTAAGTTAATTAATCCTTTGTAAGTTCCAACATACGGGTAAATTTGATCTCTATTTACTAGAATCTCTTTTCGGGCTTGGTTAATTTGCTTCCAGTCAGGAAGACCTTCTTTTAAGTCATAATCTTTAAGTAGAAGGGCATCCTCTCTGTTAAATTTAATACCAAAGTTAGTTAACCAAATTCGGAAACGCTCGTCTTCGTCCTCGCCTTCTCCATAAAAATAAATGGATGCGATTTTTGTGGTAGTTGATGAAGTTTCGTAATAAAGTTCAAGAGTTCGATTGTATGATACCTCTTCAGCTGGAGAAAAACTCACATTTAATTGAAGAGGGTAAGTTAAGTCAAGATTTGTGGTACCTGATGGCAAAAGATCCTCATAGTCAATAGTAATACCAGTTTGTCTTGTGATATACGTGGTAGAATCAGTATGTGAGTCCTCTTTAGCTACGGTAAATAGGAAAAAATTATCGGAATTTTCAGAAGTTATCCATTTTGCAATAATCTTTGAACCTGGCTCCATAACTGGGAACCGGTAACCGCTATTTGTACTTTCTAGAATAAAAAGGTTAGATACATCGTATAGAGCAGTTGAAATAGGAAGAAAATAGTCAGCACCTTCCCATACTCCATCCGAGTTCTGTGAAAAGTTGTACGATTCACCATTTTTATCAAAAAATAAGAGATTATTAATATTCATACGCTAATGCTAGCTCTTTACCTTTATTTATTAAGCCAGACAACTGGAATTAAATAGTAAAGATCTCGCTCTCGCCTGAGTGGCTTAACGAAACAAATTCTACTTTTTCACCCTTGCCTATGTGCTTATAGATTTTCTTGTACTCTTTAGCATACCCGTTTTTAGAGATCTGAGTAAAGTATGCAAATGCATTATTTGATTTTTCCTCATTAAAGTTTCTCCAATATCGCAACAGGTCCAATAGAGCTGACTGAATACAGTCTTCTTTATCAAGTGGATTACTGAACCTAAGTTTTAGGATCGCTCTATTTGCCAGGATTATAAAATAGTTAATTGCAATTGGGGATAATTCACCAGCTGTGTGCTGGTATCCAGTCTCTTCGTTTAGTAGACCGTGTTTACACCTAATTATTTCATTTGTAAAATCCCGGTTGTTGATGTAGTACTTACTTTCTCTAGCTTTTGACATTTGGTTATGATTCTTTTAGTGACGTGTATATTTTAAGAACTGCTAAGTACGAGTCAATCATATCCATATACGGGGATCCAATTACCTCTTTTTTAACAATTTGATCTTCGTATTTAAGTAGTACTTGATGAAGACTACTGCCTTCGGCCAGCATAGGAGTTTCCTTAAATTGTTCGTACACGTCAAACTTACCGGCATTTCCTTTTGCTCCAATTGCATTTTTTAGTTCCCCAGGAGAAAATATGAATAGACTCTCTTGATTATTATTTAATAAATTGTCAAGTACTTTCTTTCTTAACATGCCAGTAGATTGAGCAATATCAATTAGTGCATTGCCTTGAGCACCGTATGCTATACCTTCAATTGAAATGATTCGGTTAGGCTCATCTTTAATAACTTCTTCCACTCTATCGATTAATGTATCGACTAGTAGCGAATAATTAGCTAATTTAGCCCTTTCTACTCCAGAATAGGTATCATATTTAAAGTTCTTAGGGGGGAGAAAAATAAACTCTAGCTCAGGAAATTCTAATTGAGTGTCCTCTAGTAACTTCCGGTGGGCTTTAGTCGTATTGGAATTGACACACGCGATCCAGCGAAAACTTTTAAAGTCTTTGCAAATACAAACAGCTGGAAACTGTATTGAGAAATCTATTCCTATTACTACCAAGAGTCATTCTAAGTGATTTGAAGTATTCTACTGAATAAAAAGATTAAGTTTTTTGAAACCTTTGTAAAATGTACTGTAGAATAAGGGTGTTGGGAGGGTATAGAGCTTAGAGTCTTAGGAACTTAGTCTACTTATATTATTAATATAAAGAATTAAGTAAACTTACTACCTTAATCCTAAGCACTTAGCTACTTAGTCCTGATTTTTAGTATATTTCAACTAATTCATAAAATTAAAATATGTTTGATCCACATCAATTAGAAAAAATGCTGTTCTTCGATATAGAAACAGCTGGAACAGTTAGCCATTCTGGAGATCTTTCAGAGAAAATGCAAGAACTTTGGGCAAATCGTTCGGAAATCCTTAGAAATCAATTGGGTGCAAAGTATCCAGACAATAAAGATAAATCAGACGATGAGCTTTATCAAATGAAATCAGCTCTTCACGCTGAATTCGGTAGAGTTGTCTGTATTTCCTTCGGTAAAATTAAATGGGTGGACGGCGAACCCGTAGCTCAAATAGTTTCCTACTCTGGAGAAGATGAAGAAGACATTTTACGTCAAGCCTTTAAGGTAATTGGTGGTCTTGGGAAAACTGGTGCTAAATTAACTGGCCATAACGTTAAAAGATTCGATGTTCCATATCTTTGCAAAAGAGCATTTATACTAGGAGTAGAAACACCAATACCTCTTCAAGTATGGGATAAAAAACCTTGGGAAACTTCAATTATTGATACTTCTGAGCTTTGGTCATTTGGTGCATGGCAAGAAGGATTCACTTCACTCGACTTATTAGCCACTATTCTAGGAGTCGATTCACCGAAAGACGATATCAAAGGTGATCAAGTTCATGAGAATTACTGGGCCGGTAATATCGAAAGAATTAAAGAATACTGCCAAAAAGACGTAATTACGTTAATTCAGATAGCTTTAAAGCTTTCTAACCTAAACCAAATTGAAAAATCTGGTATAATAATAAAGTAAAATAACCACACAATAAGTGAAGCAAACAAAATTTAGATCAGAAGCTCGTCAGGAGTTAGCGCGTGGTATTAACGCTTTAGCTGATGCAGTTAAAGTAACATTAGGCCCACGTGGTCGTAATGTAGTTATCGCTCGTGATAATAGCGTAGCAATCACCAAAGACGGTGTTACCGTAGCTCGTGAAGTACATTTAGAAGATTACATGGAAAATGTAGGTGCTCAAATGGTAAAACAAGTTGCAAATAAAGTTGCGATTGAAGCAGGTGACGGTACAACTACTGCCACTGTATTAGCTCATGCAATCTTTACTGAAGGTAATCGTCTTGTTGAAATCGGCGCACATCCAATGGACCTTAAGAAAGGAATTGAAATTGGAATGAAAGAAATTATTGAAAACTTAAAGAGCCAATCTCAAAAAGTTGAAGATTTCGAAAAAATTCGCCAAGTAGCAACTATTTCAGCTAATAACGATGAGGAAATTGGTCAAATTATTGCGGACGCAATGGAGCACGTAGGATTTGATGGAATTATTACTGCTGGAGAGAGTAAAACCGGCGAAACTTTTGTAGAGATCGTTGAGGGTATGCAATTTGGAAACGGTTACCTATCTCCGTATTTCATTACAAACCCAGAAAAGAATACAGTTGAGTTTGAGAAACCGTTAATCTTATTATATGACGGTAAAATTTCTAACTTACAAGATATGTTGCAGTATTTAGAGTACTCAAACAAACAGAGACGCCCTTTATTAATTATTAGTGATGGAGTTGATGGAGAAGCCCTAAACACAATGCTTGTTAATAAGTTACAAGGAACATTACGAGTAGCCGCAGTTAAAGCTCCAGGATTTGGAGAAAATCGCCGTTCTAAATTACAGGATATTGCCACTTTAACTGGTGGAAAACTTGTTTCAGAAATGGACGGTATTCTACTTAAAGAAACTATCGCGGCTGACTATGTAGGCGGTTGTGACAAAATTACAATTACTGGAGAGTCTACCACTATCATTGGTGGATTCGGAGATTCTGCTGCAATTGCTGAATTAACTGGAGACCTTAAAAACCAAATTGCTGCATGCGAAAATCCTTCAACTGCAATTGTGTTAAAAGAGCGTCTTTCTAAATTCGAAGGCGGAGTTGCAATTATTAAGATTGGAGCTACTTCTGAAATTGAAGCTCATGAAAAATCTGATCGTATCGATGATGCACTAGGTGCTACTAGAGCTGCAGTTGCTGAAGGAATCGTTGTCGGAGGAGGAATTGCTCTAATTAAAGCAGTTCAAGCAATGAAGTCTACTTCTGAGAATAGAGATATTCAGCTAGGATTAGACTTAATTAAAAAAGCGTGTCACGAACCTTTCCGTATAATTTTAGCAAATGCTGGAGTTAATGCAGATGTAGTTCTATCTAAAATTCAAGAAGGCGAATTAGGATACAACGCGAAAACCGAGGAGTATGTAAATATGATTGACGCTGGAATCATTGATCCAGTTAAAGTTACCCGTACTGCTCTAGAGAATGCAGTTTCAATCGCAAGTCTATTGATTACGACTGACTGCCTAATGGTACAAAAACCCCAAGTGAACTCTCAAGTTCAATAAATTTAAGATTAGCCATCGAAGAACGGCGCTTGTTGAGTAATACTCGCAGGCGCTGCTCTGTTTTAGAAGGGCGATAGATAAAATAAAGCAAAACCCTAAGTGGATAAAACATTTAAGGAAATATTAACAGATATTAAATGCGGAAAGCTAGCATCCCCAGCGTTTACGGAAGATGATTTAGCTAAAGTAAAAGCCTGTATTCCTGAACCAATAGCTCAACCTACTAAAGAGGTAAAAGTTACAGTTCCATCAGAGAGCTCATGCGTTAACGATGGATTAATCCAGGTTAAAAAGATCCTAACCGAACAGCTTTCGAAACAAGATGTAGTTGTTGAACTTGGAACAATTAAAGGTAAAGTAGAAGAAGCACTAGATCATTACAAAGTCATTTCTAATTATTATAAGGCTAGGGTTGAATTCTTTACTTCCACCATAAGTACAGTTGAACCTCTCACCTCCCAGTATCTGTATTGGACGGACGAGTATGATAGAACTAAAGCAATTGAAGATAAAATAATTGAGGACTATAATTCAACGTTTCAGTCGTTTGACTATGTAAATTATGGAATCAAGTTAGTAGTTTCACTAACTGATTCTCAATTTAAAACTATCACTACGTATAATTCAACTGTCTTATCTAATCTTATTACCCAAACCTATTTTAACTATATTGTCAATACTCCAATATACCTCAAGTATTATACAGCTAGAAAAAATAGAATCTTAGCAGAAGAGCGTCAACTTCTTTCTAAGCAAGGAGCAGCAAATGCACTATCTCAAAGTATTCAAAACTATCCAGCCTTAAGCGATAGTTCAACAGTTGAGTCCACTTTAAATTCGCTAACTTCAAAAATAAGCGGTCAATTAATACCTATTTTTTCAGATACTGAATCTTCTCTAACTGGAGGACTTATTGCTCCAGCTAGAACGGCTGTGTTTTCAATGAGATTAATCGATTTAGATTTTACTAAATTAACGGTCCCTAAATTATTGGAAAATGGAGAAACTTCTCAAGTTGAAAAAACATTAGTTATACGCAATAGCCCATACCTAAAAAATTCTCCATTCTCTAATTCAGTTGCTACTAGTTGTCAGTCAATTCCATTTGAGCAATACAAACAGAATAGAGACTATGATTTTATCTCTGGTGCTTTATACAACTTAACTGCTAGCGGATATAGAGGGCTTTATAAAAAATTAGCCAATCCGATTTCAAATCTATATACACCAGAGGAAAGAGGATTAACTGTTGATCCAACTAAAATTGATCCGTTAATAAAAGACGTTGAAAACGCGCCAGTTTCTTTAAAAGAAGGAGACATCACGTTTTATATAAGTAGTCAAGAAGCCTACTCTACCTTCTATGATACTGCTAATAAAAGTTTACCTGATAGAATTAAGAAAGAAAAGGAGCAGGTGTTTCCAGCGGAAATAGCACCAACTTTAACCTCCCTATCTACTATTGCAAAAAGAGAAGTTGCTGACTTTTTTAGAAGGACTACTGACGCATCAATTAAATTAGCTAGACCGACTTCATATAGGGCAGGAGCTTCAACTGTTTATACACAAGGAGTATTCAAGTATTCTACGCTAGACACCGTGATTTCTCAAAGGTTAGCGTACTATCAAAAAGCATACGATGAAGCTGCTCTAAAAATACAGGCTTGTCAAAAAGATATCGCTAACTTAGATCTACTAATAAAAGAAAATTCAATGGACCCCAAGGTTCTTGAAGTTAAAATTTCCAAGATAAAATGTTTTAGCGAAGCAGCTAAGTCAAAAGCCGTTGCCAAAGATTGTGAAGCTGAAACTCTCGCGAAATTAGGAAAAGATCCTCTCTTTATTAGAACATTAAATGGAAATGATTCTAAATTACCTGACATGAATAACCCATGTTATTGGAAAGAGTTTGCAAAAGCGTTAAACAAAGTAAGTTTATTACCTATTCCTGATCTAAGCTCTCCATTATTTAGATATTATCCAATTAACAATATTATTCCAACTCCACTTGGTATAGTAATGATTCCTATACCTCAAAAGTGGACTCCGTTATTTTCTTTATCTACTCCGCTTGGCACAATTGTTACATTTATAACAATGCCAGTCGTAATTGTTGGAATCCCATTACCATCAGTTTACGTGTTATACATAGCACCGGATGGTAGAAAATACATGCTAGTTGCTCCAAATATTCCATTCCTACTAATCCCAGGTGGATCTAAAGTTGGATTTGAGGTAGACAACAGCCCAGCTTCTCAGAACCCATTAGGTATAAATCCAACTGACCCATTTAAAGGACAGCTTACTAAAGGCTCTCTAAGTATACCAATTACAATTTCAGCAAAAGCATCAAAGGCAATTAGAGTTGCAACCGTCGCCGCGGCTGTTGCATTAGGAAAGGGCATTGACATAAAGAATGGAGCAGGAGCAGTGTTAGGACAAATTGATCCTGTGACTTATCTTGCTAAATATACTGGGCTTTCTGAGAAATTAGCGGACGCCCTCGATATGGAAGCGTCCAATGATTTTACAAAACAAGTAAACGAATTTAAGAGATCAATTAACAAGCAATTCGATAGACTTGGGGAAATTCAAATTACCGCGATAACTAAGTTAAAGGAAAAGACTAGAAACGAGAGAGACTCTCAAGTTAAAGGCGCTGAGTCTGAAGAAAACTTAGCAAAGAAGCGCGAAACTAAAAAGAAGGCTCGATCGCTTGATCCAATAACACTACAGTCTAAAATTGATGGAGTGCTAGAAGATTTCAATAAGTACATTGATAAAATCAAATTAGGAACAATTTCATTCCCTAACGATCCGACTAAATTAAATCCACCTCTACCTAATGCAGTTAGTGCGATGCAGCCAATTGTTGAACAAGCCGCAAAAGGCGAACTTAATCTTGACCTCGACTCAGTTAACTTTATTGCAAAGATTAAAAGAATGGCTGCTCAAGTAGATACCTCAAAATTAAAATCAAAAAAATCGTTTAATCTAAACAAGCAAGAAGATATTGTTGAATTTAAAAAAGCGATAAAAGAGTACACAAAAGAGGCAATGGATTATCTGCAAGGAGTAAAGTCCCCAGCAGATGACATTGATCCAAATTTAAGTGATGAAGAAAAAGCAAGAATAAAAAAAGCAGCCGATCTTAGAAAGGCTCGCTTAAAGTCGGCACTGGCGTTTACTTCGCTATCAATAGTCTCACCGAGTTTAAAATTATTTGATCCATTTGCCCCATGCTGCTCAACTGAAGAGACTTCACTTGAATTACCAGCGTCTCCTCAAATATTAGCCGCGATTGCAATATTTAATGCGTTATTAGATGCAGTACTAAGCGGATTAACCGTTGAATCACTAAAAGCCTTACTTGGAGATTCTCTATCTAATATTGGAATATCTAGCATAACAAGCCTATTTGATTCTATACTTTCAGCATTTCCACCAATTGTTTTACCTAATAAAGCAGATTTAGTTGCAATTTCACAAGCAATGCTTATTCCAGTATTAACTGCATTACACGTCCCACAAGCACCAAATCCTTTGGGACTACCCTTTCCGATTCAAGTATCAATTCCATTAGACGCACTAATTAAGCCTCTTCTTAAATCAGCAATTGCTTACCTTCTTGAACTAATTTTAAGAATGCTAGCCGATGCTGGAAATTTATTAACGTCCGGAGCCGGATCGGCTGCTTCTACGACAGTCGGTGAGATACTTCAATTAATACCATGTGGAAATTCACAAACCGCTACTGTAACTACAACCGCCGCTTCAAAATTCGTCACAATTACTTTACCTAATGGATTTAAACTTAAGCTTCCTAAAATTCCAATGATTCCATTAGACATAGTCAGTTATTTTTCATTACTTACCTCTACTGACTTGGTTGAATTAATCAGAAGCTTAATTAATACGGCAATCGACGGAATATTGCAACCGGTTAAGTCTATCGTTGAGCCAATTCTTGGATTAACTAAATCCTTAAAGGATCTATCGTTTAACATCATTGAATCAGCGAATCCATACATTCTTCCAATTAAATTAATTATAATGGCGCTTCAATTACAGATACCTAATTCAACAAAGGTTAGACTCACTAATTTAGATGCAATGGATTTGATTAAAGCCGCCTATATTCCAGTTATCACTGCTACTGAACCAGTCGTAAAAGAGATAGCATACTTGGGCGCAATCATATCGTGTTCTTTTCTAAGTAAGCCCGGCGTTCAGTTAGCTAGAGTAGCATCAAGCCCATTTTTTAACCAGGATGATCTTCCGCCTTGGGAAAGATTAACTCATAAAAATCCATTATTTGCAATATTTCTGGATGAGTTAGCTTGGAGATCAAGCCTACTTTCAACCGGCACCTTAATATTCCAAAGTAAAATGCCAGGGCTGTATCCAACCACCTGGGCACCAAGTATATTTGTTGATCCAGGAATTCATACAATTTAAAACTCTAGGCAGTTTCTGTGTATAATTTATTAGTTAACTTTTTTAATCTAACAAAAACATGCAAAAAAACGAAAACGTCCAAGAAGTTATTGATTTTGACTTACTGTTTAGCCAGGGAAATTCCCGAGTAAACAAAAGCATTAAATTAACTCCAGCGGATAAAAAAGCGGGCTTAAAGATTTTCTGTAAAGAACCTTATGCCCAAGAGCTTTACGACAAGTACTATTCATCAAATACATTCGGCGCAACCGCAAATAAAGACTTTGAAATAGGTCATGTTTGTAAAGTAACTGCCAAGAAAATTGATTTTGAAAACAAACAAATCGAAGTTCAAGATGATGATTCCTTGTCTACTATCTTTGTTCCATTTAGAGAATTTAGCGAAGAGCCTTCTTTGTTATTACAGAATGAAACAAGTGCAAAGTTCAAAGTTGTTATCTACAAAGCCGATGCCGGCGATTATTTAGGATCAGAAAAACGTTGCGCTGCTCTTTCTTACCGAGACGATCTTAACGAGTTCTTAAAAGAAGAAAAATGGTTCTATGTTAAGGTTACTAACCTAGTTAAAGGAGGTTACCTTGCACTGTATAAAGGAACAGTTAAATGTTTCCTACCTGGATCACATGCTGCTGCAAACGTTATTCGAGACTTCAATGAATACTTGAATAAAGAGATTCCAGTAATGATTGAGAACTACGATCAAACAAATGATCTATTCATTGTTTCATACAAGAAATATATTAAACAAACTTTACCTCAAAGAGTTCACGAACTTAAATTTGGAGAAAAGTACACAGGTATTTTAACTAACAAACCTTATGATTTCGGAATGTTCGTTGAATTCCAAAACTATTTTACCGGGCTATTACACAAAACTGAATTTGCAAATTACGAAGAATTCAGTAAAGGTTATAAATCCGGAGATTCAATTGATTTCTATATCAAAGATATCGTAATCAAGAAAGGAGAGCCTAGAATTATTTTAACTGATTCATTAGAGAAAGTAGGAGAAGAGCAGTTAACTTGGCAAAACCTAAAAGACCGAATCGAAGGTCAAACATTAAATTTCACACTTAACAAACAAACTTTTGTTTTAGAAATTGAGTTACCTGATTCAGATACAGTTTTTACAACTGACGTAAATCACCTTAAAGGTAGAACCAAGGTGAGCGATTCAGGCCAAATCCAAGTCTACAAAGTAGATGCGATTAGAAAGCAATTAAAGTTCGAATTCGTCTAATTTTATAAGTTGCGTGGTATTATAGTTTCGATATAAATAATCCAGATGGATAACTCGAAATTTAAAATACCACGCATTTTACTGTTCGCTGTTCACCTGGCTAACCATATCAAGCATTTTGCAACCACTATTAGCCGACAGACGACACCATATTCGATTATTCAATCACTTACACACACTTAATTAAAAAAATTACAAAAATGGAACCTATTTTAACAGAGAATCCAAACCGCTTCGTTGTCTTCCCAATTCAGCATCATGATATTTGGGAATTTTACAAGAAGTCAGAAGCGTCATTTTGGACAGCAGAGGAAATTGACTTAGCAGCAGACTTAGTCGACTGGAGAAAAAACCTTAACGATGGTGAACGCCATTTTATTAAACATATATTGGCATTTTTTGCCGCAAGCGACGGAATCGTTAATGAAAATTTAGCTGAGAACTTTGTAAAAGACGTCCAGTATCCAGAAGCAAAATTCTTCTATGGCTTTCAAATCATGATGGAAAATATCCATTCTGAAACATATTCTCTGTTAATCGATACGTATATTACTGATCAAGACGAGAAAATGCACCTATTACGAGCAATTGACACAATCCCAGCCGTTCAGAAAAAAGCTGAATGGGCACTAAGATGGATCAAGAACTCAACTTTCCAAGAAAGACTCGTTGCATTTGCTGCAGTTGAAGGAATATTCTTTTCAGGTTCATTCTGTTCTATTTTTTGGCTTAAGAAAAGAGGCCTAATGCCAGGACTAAGTTTTTCTAATGAACTTATTTCCAGAGATGAAGGTTCTCATACAGACTTTGCAGTTCACCTACACAATCATCACATTGTAGATAAAGTGTCACCAGATCGAATTAAAGAAATTATATTATCTGCCCTTGAGATTGAGAAAGAGTTTATAATTGAGGCTCTTCCAGTTAAACTAATCGGCATGAATTCAGATTTGATGGCTCAGTATTTAGAATTTGTAACAGACAGACTATTATCTGATTTAGGTTGTGAACCTGTATTTAATTCAATAAATCCCTTTGACTTCATGGTTAACATCGCACTAAACGGAAAAACTAACTTTTTCGAAAAAAGAGTAGGCGAATACCAAAAAGCAGGGGTAAAAACCGGAGATAACACCGGATTTTCATTAGACGCAGACTTTTAAAAATACGAAACTACATGAAGGTAATAAAAAGAGATGGGCATAGCGAAACGCTAAAGCTCGATAAAATAACAAACCGTATTAAAAAGCAAACATACGGATTGGATACAGACTACGTTGACTCACTTGAAGTAGCCACTAAAGTAGTATCTGGAATATACGATGGAATTAACACACAGCAACTTGATCTACTCGCGGCTGAAACTGCTGCTGCTCTAGCTCATATTCACCCAGACTACTCAATCTTAGCTGCAAGAATTGCAATTACCCGATTGCACAAAACGACCCACAAGTCATTTAGTGATACAATTGACCACCTATATAATTACATAGATCCAAAGACTGGAAAGGTGGCAGGCATTATCTCTGATGAAACCTATGCTGCTGTACAGAAGAATAAGAATACGCTAAACGAAGCAATCATTCATGATCGCGATCTTAACTTTGACTACTTTGGATTTAAGACATTAGAGCGTAGTTACTTATTAAAGACATACGGCCAGCCGGCTGAAACTCCTCAACATTTATACATGAGGGTAGCTGTAGGTATTTGGGGAACAGACATTCAAAACGTATTAAAAACGTATGAGCTTCTGTCAACTCACAAAATGACTCATGCCACTCCAACCCTGTTTAACGCTGGAACCAAACGTCCACAATTATCTTCATGCTTCTTATTAACTATGCATGAAGATTCAATTTCAGGAATTTACAAAACTCTATCTGATGTAGCTGCAATTTCACAAAATGCTGGAGGCATCGGCTTATCGGTTTCAAATATTAGAGCTACTGGTTCTTATATCAAAGGAACAAACGGTACGTCAAATGGAATTATTCCAATGCTAAAGGTTTACAATGAGACTGCTCGTTATGTAGATCAAGGCGGAGGAAAACGTAAAGGCTCTTTTGCTATTTACTTGGAGCCATGGCATGCAGATATTGAAGATTTCTTGGATTTACGTAAAAACCACGGTAAAGAAGAGCGTAGAGCTCGAGATCTTTTCTTAGCTATGTGGACACCAGATCTTTTCATGAAGAGAGTTGAAGAGGATGGCGATTGGACACTATTCTGTCCAGCTGAAATTGACTGCGAGCTTTGGGAAATGTACGGAGAGGAATTCGAGAGTAATTACGAAAGACTTGAAGCTGAAGGAAAAGGTCGTCATACTATGAAGGCTAGAACCCTATGGCAAAAAATCCTTGAATCACAAGTTGAGACAGGCACGCCATATATTCTTTTCAAAGATTCAGCTAATCGTAAATCAAATCAAAAGAATTTAGGAACAATCAAATCTTCTAACTTATGTACTGAAATTATAGAGTACACCTCAAAAGAAGAACAGGCTGTTTGTAACTTAGCGTCTATTCCAGTAAATCAATTTATTACAATCGGAAAGCGTACAGGTAAACTAAGAAAACCTAATTGTGAGTACGACTATGAGGCTCTATATGATGTAGCATATCAAACAACACTAAATCTAAATAAAGTAATTGACGTAAACTTCTACCCTACTGCAGAAACTAAAGCATCTAACGAGAAACACCGCCCAATTGGAATAGGTATTCAAGGTTTAGCTGATACTTTTGCAATAATGGGAATTGAATTTGGCGGAGAAGCCTCAAAGAAATTAAACTCTGAGATATTTGAAACAATCTACTTCGCTGCAATGGAAGCATCAATTGATCTTGCAAAGAAGGATGGGGCATACGCCTCATACGAAGGTTCTCCATTAAGCTCAGGACAATTTCAGTTTAACTTATGGGGAGTAACGGATGACCAATTATCAGGTCGTTGGAATTGGGTAGCTCTTCGTAGAAAACTTATGAAGCATGGATCCCGAAATTCTCTATTGCTTGCGCCAATGCCAACTGCCTCTACTGCCCAAATCATGGGTAACAATGAAGCATTCGAGGCATTCACTTCGAATATAGGAACTCGTCGAACTTTAGCTGGAGAATTTATTGTAGTTAATAAACATCTAGTTAGAGATCTAGCTGAACTAGGACTTTGGGGAGATTCTATGAGAAATCGAGTAATCTTGGAAAAAGGTTCTGTTCAAAATATCGTTGAGATTCCAGAGGAATTAAGAGCTGTTTATAAAACAGTTTGGGAAATTTCTCAAAAGACCATCATCGACATGTCAGCTGATCGTGGTAAATTTATTTGTCAATCACAATCTCTGAATTTATTCTTTAGAGACGTAAATACTGCAAAATTAACATCAGCTCACTTCCATTCTTGGAAAAGCGGATTAAAGACAGGAATGTATTATCTTAGAACTGAAGCTGCGAGTTCGGCAATTGCTGGACTAGGAGTAAATATGGCTACTGGAAAAGTTGCTCCAACTGTCCAAATTGCACCAGTATTTGAAGCGCTTAATACAAGTGCGGAAGATATAGTATGTTCTCTTGATAACCCAGATGCATGCGAAGCTTGCGGATCATAAATCCTTAAACTATACTGACTTAAATAGGAGCCTAGCGCTCCTATTTTTGTTTATAAATAACAGTAACAAATAGACTATTATGGAAATACTTAACTTTAGTAAATTTAAACTGTTATTGGAAGCAGAAGGCGATCCAGAAACAGAGCCTGCAGCGGAACCGGTTGAACCACCCGCTGACGAAACTCCAGCTGAACCTGCTCCACCAGCAGATGCTCCAGCCGATGCTCCAGCACCATCATCTCCTGATCCAATGGCTGATCCTTTTGCTAGTGCAGCACTTCCGCCCGATCCAAATGCTCCAGTTGCTTCTTCTGGTACAGGTTCTACTCGAATCGTATTCTTAGATAAAGACAAGTCATGGCATTCGGAATTCACAGACGGTGGTGGAGTTAAGAGATACAAAGAATATGAATTGGCTCAAGCTGATCTAGATAAATGGATCACCGATAACAACTTCACAGATAAAAAAGAACAGATTACAGTCGCTCTTACTGGAACAAAGGCTTTACCTGAAGACATATACGATAAATTAAAATCAGCACTATCTTCTGATAAACTAGGGAAGGATCGTGGAGATATTGATATTAACTATGACGATAAGTCAATTCCATCTACTAGTGATCTCGATGTAATCTTCTTAAAGAAATGATAAAAAGATTTAGTCAATTTATATACGAATCAAAATACGACACGCTATCATCTTCTTATGCGAGCGATGTATTTTCATTTATCAAAAAAACAGCCGGCTCAACAATAGGCAAACCTAAAACTGAGAGTTTTACCTACTCTGAACCTATTGAATTTGACTTAACTGTTAAAATAGTTAGAGTGGTCGACTTTGATCCTTCTGAAACTACTGATTTTAATGGACTTCCTTGGGAAACCATTAATTTCGAAGAGAATGGATTTGTAGTTGATGCAAACGTGTATATCCCAGCTGAATCTGATCCAGACTCTCCAGAGATAGACCTAGTTATTTACATTAGCCCTGACGCTGAACCTTCTAAATACCAAGACTTAAACTTTAAAATAGTTGATACACTTAGACACGAATTGGAGCACCTTTTACAAAAAGGAGTAAACAAGAAAGTCGGTCACATTGTAAAAACCTCAAAAAAAGTTAGAGATGGTGCTCAAGACAATTACAAGTATTTTCTTTTACCTGATGAAATACCAGCAATGGTCTCAGGGATGCACGCAGCTGCTGTTAAAAAGAGAGTCCCAATAGATTCAGAATTCAATTCATACTTACGGCCTTTCGTTTCTTCCGGCGTAATCTCTAAATCAGAATTCGAAGAAGTAATGCAAACCTGGATACGATTTACTAAGAAATCATTCCCAGATGCAATATTTTCAACCAAATATCAATAATATTTAAAACCGGGTGAAGTTTCGTAATATAAGATACAAAAATACTTATTGATTATGACACCAGAATGGTTAACACAATTAAAGGACCAAGTTGCTCAACTTGAAGCAGAAGCGGTTAAATTCTACGAAAAAGGAAATAAATCTGCGGGTACTAGAACTCGTGGTCTTCTTCAAGAAATTAAAGCTACTTGCCAAGAGGGAAGAACTCACGTTCAATCTTCTAAGACAGCTCCAAAAGCTTAATTTTAGATTAAAAGTTCACATTAGAGGGCGGGTATTAAAACTCGCCCTATTTTTTTGGAAACCTCTCACACTTATTTAGTATAATTCTATAAATTAAAATCATTTTTGAACATGGAAGATCTATTCAATCTCAATCTCGATGATTTCTCAGGTAAATCATCAGCAAACGCTCGCAAAGTCGACGAAAACATGTACAATCCGGGTCCAGACCAAGGTCAGAACGGAATCTACAAATCAGTAATCCGTTTTATCCCATGGGTAACGGATCCTAGTAAAAGCCGCTACAAGAAGTACGCAGCAAAACTTATCAACCCTCTAACAAATGAGAAGTTGTACGTTGACTGCCCTTCTACTACTGGCGCATCATCAATTCTTTGGACATTGGACTTGGAATTAAAACGTTTGAAAAACGAAGAACCTTCAATTGTTGAAGAAATTCAGAAGTACTTCAATCGTTACTACAATTATTACTCTTGTGTTTACATCAAGAAAGACCCTCAATTTCCACAATTGGAAGGCAAAATCAAAGTTTATTCTTACGGATACACTATTGATAACTTGATTCAACAAGAGATCAATCCAGAAAATGAGTTAGTAACAACTCAAAAAATCAATCCATTCTCTCTTACTACTGGTAAGGACTTCGTATTAGTTATTAAACGTAAAACGAAAGCATGGAGAGATTTCAGTTCAAGTAAATTCATGAATGAAGTTAGTCCTTTGATTATCTCTCATGCAGGAAAAGAGATCGCAGTATCTAATGAGCCTAAAGTAATGCAATTTACTAGTGAGTTCTTTAAAAAGAACTCACCGGACATGAGTCAATACTTCTTAAAAGAGTGGACTGACCATGAGTATGAAAAAGTTGCAGAATTTATCAAAGCAATCGTTCCTTACAAACAAATCATCGATAACTTAGTTGCAAACACTAAAGATGAGAGAATGAAGAAACACTTTACTAACTCTGCTCCAGTTAATCGTTCTCAAGCACCAATGGGAGAATCTTTGGAATATACGCCAGCTGCGCCAGCTACATCAAGCTCTAATATGTCAATTGAATTAGACGATGATTTTGGTTCAATAACGGAAAGTCCAGCTCCAGTAAAATCTGCGCCAGCTGCTCCAGCTAAAGCAGATGACTTAGACGATTTATTCAAAGATCTATAAAAAATAACAACATACAAACATGGCAAGTTCTAAAAAACAAACCGCGACTGTAGTTGAAGAAATCAAGAGTGCACCGGCTGACCAAGTTCAGCCGGATGCTGCTCCGATTGCAACACTACTTTCTTCAATCAGTTATACTAATCAAGCTGATTACGATAACTTCTTAGCTAATTTAACACCAGAACATTCAGTAATCGTTTTGATTTCCGCAGCTAATCACTGTCAGTCAAAGGGTATATTTACATTGGATGAAGCTGAGTTAATTGCTAAGTCAATTAAAACACTAAGTGTTCAGCCGGAACAAGCTGACGCTCCAAAACCTTAAACTATGAATTTAATCATTGACGGAAATGCGTTTCTGAATGTCGCAGTAAGTATCGCAAAAAATATATTAGCTAACGATAAGAGAGTTGGCGAAAAGTATTATGTCAATGACTTATTAAATGACGATAAGTTTATTCTAAAGCAGGTAAGCAAAGATACATTTAGACAATTTTCTGTAAATTACTTTGGCAGCATTCTTGCTCCATTTAAGGAAAACATCAGTTCAGTATTTTTTGTATTTGACTCTAAGAGTTGGAGAAAGAAATATATCAAAGAACATTTTGAAACACACGGAGAAGGGGATTTCAGTTATAAAGGTCAAAGAAAATACGATGATAAAATTTATCTGTTCTTTGAATACTTTCAAAATGAAATTCTAAGTACAATATCTGACGATTATGGAGTTGTAGTAAACCGTGTTCCTGGAGCAGAAGGTGATGATTTAATTGCTTACATTTGCGAAAATTTAAAAGAAGATATTTGTATTTGGTCAGTAGACAAAGACTTAACCCAGTTACTTGAAAGTGACAAACGTAAAGTTATTTTGATTATGCCTAAGCAAATGACGAAATACAAAAAGATCTACACAACTGAAGATTTCGGTAAAGTTGAACCCGCTGAAGTTGACCTTTTTAATTTTGATATTGACTCAATAGACAATTCAGCTGTAACTAACATAATCAACGACTTAACTCAAAAGGACTATCAACACTTAACCGTTGATCCAACTTTAGATATCTTAGTTAAGTGTTTAGCGGGTGATGCATCAGACAATATTCCAAGAGTCCATCCCAAGATGACAGCCTCTAAAGTAACAAAAATTGTCGAATACGTAAAGCAATCGCTTCAATGGAAAGACGTTATTTACTTCATTGATTCAGGTGATCTAGGTTTCATGGATTTATTACGTGAAGTAACATGTGAAGTCCTTAAAATAAAGGAACCTGGTGAATGGCTGACGATCGAGAACAACCTTAATCGTAACAAGACCTTAATCAGATTAAGTACAGCAGTTTTTCCAAAAGACGTACTTGATGCAATTAAAGAAAACGTTGACTTGACTACTCGTAGAAAATTCAATTACTACCAATTCAAAAAAAATTACAAGAATTAATGAGTACACCAATCAAAGGAGGATTTATTCCTCTATTCGAAAGAATATTAGTTTTACCGGACTCAGTAGAGTCTAAAACTGAAACAGGCATCATTTTATCAGTTGATGCTAGAAAAAGACCCAATACCGGAGTAGTAATTGCAGTAGGCCATCTGGTTTCCAGTAATTCAGGTTGCCCAATCAAAGAAGGCGATCGAGTTTTATATCAACGATACTCAGGACTTGACGTCCAGTGGGACGGTACTAACTACCACATCATTATGGCAAACGATCTTGTCGCCATTATAAACAAAGACGAGACTACACAATTTGAACTTAAAGAAAATGCTTAAGAAATTTAAACAATTCGTAAACGAAGGTAAAGAGGGTAAATATCGAGTGTTCTGTGATTTAGATGGAGTCCTTGTCGATTTTGATAGAGGCTTTCAAGATATTGAAGAAAACACTGAAAATCTTTCACCTAAGGAATACGAAAAGAAAAACGGAAAGAACTCAATTTGGCCATTACTGGATAAGTTAGGAGCAGACTTCTGGGCTAACCTACAATGGACCAAAGACGGCAGAGAATTATGGGATTACTTACAAAGATATGACCCAATTTTATTATCTGCACCAAGCCGTAGTCCTGAGTGTCTTATTGGTAAGACTCGTTGGGTAAATTCAAATTTAGGAATTGACCAAGAGCCAGTAACTGACCCAGCGGATATGACTCCTGATACTAGGCTTGTTCTAGATCAAGACAAATGGAAGTACGCAACTAGCGAAAAAGACATTCTAATCGACGATTTTAAAAAGAAATTGGAGAAATGGATTGAGCACGGCGGAACGGGTATCTTACATAACGATTCAACTGATACAGTTAGAGTTATGGAAGAGATCATGACCGGTCGTGACTAATAGTTCTTGGACTTAAACCAAGTGGTGGAATTCGACTTCCAAGTCGGCCCTAACAAAAAAAGGACTCTATTACTAGAGTCCTTTTTTATTTTATTAATGTATTCCTTAGAATGAAGGAGTAAATCCTGTTGAGTTAGAAGCCAATTGACCTCCAGCTCTTGTGATTGTAATACGATTGATGAACTTGTGAATACCTCTTGGGAAGTCAACGATAATATCGATGATACCTGCATTGTTTTCAAGAACTTCAGGACCGTTATTTGAATCATCAAATACAATATCGAAAGTTGCAATACCTCTAGCGTCTTGAACTGCAGTTAAGTAGTTTTTAACTAGAGTTTTAACTCTTAATCGTGTAGTAGGATCATTGAATTCAAATAAGAAGTTCAATAAGATTCTCTCAACGTCTCTTTCGATTGTTACTAATGCCTCTCTAACGTGAACGTTATTAAGTGCTGATCTTACTCTTTGATAACCTGTGTTATTAGAGAAAATCATTACTCCAAAACCTCTACGTCTAACAATTAAGTTAAATCCAACAGGCTCTAAGTAAGCGCGATCGTCATCAGTTAAATCGTATTCAAGTCCAGTAACTTCAGCTTCTGTAATAATACCTCTTTTACCAGCAACGATAGAGAAAGTATTTCCACTTGAGTATTTCTTCATGTACGTGTTAGCAACGAACGCTGCAGGCGGAATAGATTTGTTTTTACCTCCTTCGAAAATTAACAAGTTAGGCATAAAGTATGCAGCGTAAGTAGAGATTGCAATACCATTTTTATCTCCAGTTGCAAATCCAAAAGTAAATGCTGGGTTAGAAGATAAATTACCACCAGTTGAAATGTATTCAGCTGATACTAAGTTAGTATTAAAATCAATAAAGCTTGGGTCACTTGATTTTTCGTATTGTGCTAAAGATGGAGCATTACAGATAGCTAACGCTTTTCCGTGATTTGCTGCAAGTTGAACAAGTTGTTGTTTTGATGCATTTGAAATTTGACCTTCATACGAATCAATAATATAACGATAATCAAGAGTCTCATTATCCGCTAGAGTTGATGCAATATTAGTTGAATCAAACATATAGTCAAGAATTTCATCTTGTCTAGAAGCTGTACCGTTTGGATAAAGAGCAGTCTCATCAACTACCATTGCTGGAACGTGGAAACCTCGTAAATTAGTTACGTAATTTTTAATTCCTTTATAAACCTTAACGGTTTGACCAGTAAGATCAATTCCTTGAACATTAGCATCGTATGCATTATCTACCGTAATCGTGTACTTTAAAGTTTTAGTAGGAGTACTAGAAGGTCCAACTGGAACTGATATTAGTTGAGCGTAAACTGATTTAATTTTTAAAACTCGATCTCTAATTACATTATCACCATTCGCATCAGTTGCGATCTTAGCTTTAATGTATTGACCTGGTACAAAGAACCCATCAATTAATGCTCTGCGTGCTGAGTCGTACGCTAAATTAACAGTTTCTTTCTTAGCCACATTTCCATAAAGATTCGTATTCAATGTGAACACTAATTGATTTGGAGAAAAATACTGATAGTTATTTGCTCCAACTGTATTAAAGAAAGCTGAACTAGTTAAGTCAAACTCATAATTAAATTGGTTAACTACCGTTGATTTAATGTGTAATAATTCAAGCGCTCCATCTGTGATGTATTGAGCATCTACTTGATTAGTTCTAGTTATATCCGAATATGCTGTAAATTCAATATACTTAATTTGACCAGTAGTTTGAGTTTTAACTAAGTTGTCAGTTCCTAAATATAGAGTAGTAGGAGTACTAGACGGTGCAGCTAAATAGTGTAAAGTATCTCCAGCTTTAACAAATCCATTTGCCCATGCTTCATATAATTTACTTCCTTGAGTAGCCGTAATATAGAGGTCTCCACCTGTATTCATTGTGTATGTTTCACCAGCTGCTAAAGTAGTTGAGTGAGCAAGACCGTCTAACTCAAAGTAGTATTCGTATCCAGCTGATTTTTTGTAACTTAACACGTCGATTAGAGCAATTGGATCAGTTCCGCTTATTCCATTATCTACAGTGTATAGTGTTTTACTACCATCAGTTGTATTAAGCTCACCAAATCCGTGACCTACTAAATCAATACGCTGTTGTGCAATAGGTTCAGTTGAACTACCGCTATTAAACGTAGAGCTAGTTAAGTCAATTAAGTCTACTTTTTTGTAGTCAATTGCACAAAATACGTTAGAGCTACTGAATTTTCTATTAAACAGTGTATCTAATGATGCAGTTGATCCAGCCAAATCCTTAAAGTCAGGAATGATTGCTCCAATTGTACGATTAACTACAACAACATCTCTTAGTGATAAAAAGTCGTCCAGTTTAGAAAGAATGATTCCGTTTGCTGTAAAGTACTGTCTGTAAATAGGGTCAGTCGACAAACGAATATAGTCAGTCCAATCACCATCAACTACTGCAAGCTCAACAAAGTAATCTGCAACATAATCGTCCGGGTGTAAAAATTCTGGAACTTCTACTCGGTCTCCTAATAGTTGATAGTATTCTTTAACTTTAATATCATAACCAGTAGTATCAGCAATTCTTGCCCATGCAGTAACTGCTTTCTTAGAAAGATTTACTAAACTTAAGATTTTGTTAGCATCCTTGTCTATTGTTCCAGTCGCAGGGAACGTATCACCTAACGCAAGATTTTTGTATTTGTTAACCGCATCAACATCAGCGAACCACAATTTTTGAGTATTATAGAATCTTGAAATGCTATCTTGATAAAGATTTGCCGACCACGTTGAATTGTTAGATGCTGACTCAGTATTAAATGTTGTAAAGTATGCAACATCTGTGTCAGCAATCGGTAACAAGTTTAAAGCGTAAACTGGGCCTTGACGTAAAGCAACATCAATAGTTCTGTGGAAAAAGCTTCCGTTTTTTTCCAATTTAGTGTCAGTCTCACCATATACAGCGGATAGTGAACGATTGTCATTCACTAATACTACTGAATTGATAGGTCCTTTTTTGCTAGAGCCGATTACTAATCTTCCAGTTGAAAGAGGTAAGCTAAGGTTAGTGCTTTCGTCAATTTCTACCGTATAGACACCACTTGCTTTGTATCGGTTCAGATTTAATTTTTCTGCCATCGAGTTTGCGTATTATTTTAAGTTATTTATTTATCGCATTAGTCCCAAATTCATAACTTTTGAACTTGGTCTAGTTGTTGCTACTGTTATTTATCAGTATTATTCTAACTAAACTTAAACCTTTTTCACTTTTAGGGTAAAAGATCCTGTAAAACTACATAAATATGGCAAATACAGACAACTCGTGTGCAAAATTAGAAATTAAAGATCACTGGTCAGACAGAACAGAAGTGAACGAAGACACATTAGGCCAAATCATGGACATTCAGGCTGATACACAAAAGAATGTTTACGGGTATGACTTTGCCAACATGAATCTTAGGGAGCTTATGACCTTTTGGCACATGAATAACCATGCAATGATAGATGAGATCCACGAAGCAACCGATGCATTAGGTGGAATCAATGACGGTTCAGGTAATGCTATTTGGAAGCGTTGGAAATCCGCACATGAAGGCTACTCAGATAAAAAGTTCTCAGATTTATCAGAGTCTGATCAGCTTGAGTGCAAATTTGAAATAATTGATATGCTACACTTCTTTATGAACTATGCAGTATCAGTAGGAATGACTTCTCAGGAAATGTTCAATATGTACATGTCTAAGAATGAGGAGAACAAGGCTCGCCAACAGAGAGGTTATTAATTTAGTAAAATATACAATATGATTGTAAGTACAGAATTTCACACAGAAGACTCAGCTCTTCTAATCTCATATTATAAACCAGATGGAAATATCGGATTCATGAAGAAACCAATACTTCCGCATGACCTGTACAACTGGAATCTAACGCCAACTCCAACTGAACATAGAAATTGGGATGGAAGATTCCTAAAGAAGGTTCAAGGAAAATGGTTAAGTCGATTTAGGCTTGAAGAGTTAACTCAAACTAGGTTAGCCGAAACTGAGCTCGCTTCAATTTATTCAGATGATAGCCCAAAGAAATACTATCTGGATATTGAGATTCAGCTTATTTCTCAAGATTTCCCAGATCCAGCTAAAGCCGCAATGCCGGTTAATATGATTACTTTCGTAAATGAAGATAACGTATGTTTCGTAATGTCAACTATGCGAGATCTTGCACCTGATGTAGTTACTCGACTAGAAGACGAAGTAAATGATTATTTTAAAGCGCATGAGCAAACGTTCGTAGTTAAGCACCTATTCTTTGAACATGAAGAAGACTTAATGAAAACTTTCTTTCACAAAGTTCTTCCAAAGATTCCTTTCTTAACAGGCTGGAACGTAATTGGATTTGACTGGTTGTATTTAATTAATCGTTGTAAGAATTTAGGAATTGAACCAATGTTAAACATGCCTTCTAAAACCCTAATCGGCAAGGCCAAAATGCCAGTTCACTTAGGACTTCTGGATTACATGGAAGTGTTTATGAATACTAAACCTTACAAAGTAGTTGAGAATTACAAGTTAGATTACATTGCAAATTTAGTATTAGGAACAACTAAATTACATAGTGAATATGCAACAATGATGGAAGCTCAGCAAGACGTTGAGAACTTTACAAAGTATAACATTATCGATACAATTCTAGTTAAACTAATTGAAGATAAGCTTGGATTGCTTGATGTAGCCTTCGCTATCTCCAAGTTTGCAAAGGTCGATGTATCAAAAGTATTCTCTGCAGTATTCATTACTGAAACTCTAATGTGTCGTGAATTCTTAGAAAGAGGTTTGTATATGGCAAACGACCGAAGAGAATTAGAAGAAGATGCAACTTACGATGGAGCATACGTCGCTAAGCCTGAACCTGGATATTACAAATACGTTTCATGTTTTGACTTTGCCTCAATGTATCCCAATATCCAAATCCAATTTAATATTTCACCAGATTCATACGGTGGAAAAATTAAAGCTGGTCAAGAACCTACGATTGATCAGGTCTTAACCAAGAACGACACGTTATTTACTAAGAAATACGATTCAGCTGCTCGAACTATTTTAACAAGACTATACAATGGTCGTGTTGATACTAAGGACGAAATGAAAAAATTAGAAGAACAATTGTCCAGTGATAAAGTGGCTTAAAAAAATAAAAAACATAATTATGAATTACGATATCGAAACGATGATGGCTATTAAGAGTAGCTTTCAATCAAATGAGTTTCAATGGATTAAAACAAATGATCCACGAAAAGCTGGTACTATTGTAACCGTTAGGGACGTACTGCCTGGACGAAACGGTCGATTTCTAGCAGTCCTATCTGATGGAAGTCAAATGGACACAGATGCAGTTTCATCAGACTTAATGATGATCACTGACGACCAGCCTAGATTATCAATGGCTGAAATCCAGTCAATTAACTACATACCTTCCTTAACTGAAGATATTCAAGTTGCTCCCGAAATTCCTGCTGAATTTGCTAATACGGTAAAAGAGATTGCACCAGTAGCTAGACCTGCTGAACCAGTTAATCAAACAGCTCTTCGTCAACAAGTTCAAGTAGATCCAAGCGATCTATTTGGAATGTTTTCATTGGAGGATACTGACCTAAACTTAGCAGTTAGGATTAAACTTCCAAGTAAGAGTCTATTGAAAATGATGTACACTAATTCCAAGAACAAAGAGGAGTTTTTGACTAAACTGTCAAACTATATAAATAACAGCATAACCGTTGATGCGATTAAGAAAACTATGAAGAAGACTTTAAGCGCATCACCTAAACAAAAAGGAGTAGCCGCAAATGACTAATAACGAAACTAGAACCCAAATCGGAAAATTTAAGGTGTTAACTTTAAAAAAGGACCAACATTCAGCCGATTACTTATCAGATGATCTAGATTATATCTGCATTATTCCATTTGAATTAAGCCCAGATACTAAGTCAATTAAGTCAATATTTTTACTCGAGTCTCCGAATATGGTAAATGGCCAAACCGGTAATTCATTAGTAATTGACACAGTTAACCCAGATCTAGATAAAACTCCATACGACTCAGTATGTCGAGCTTTAATTGAGGAAGCTGGTTTAAATATCGATGAGGTTGGACTTACTGAAGACAGTATTTTTTACTTGGGAGATATTTCAATGAATTCTCCAATGTCGCTAAAGATGCACTGTTACGGAGTTAACCTAACTTCAAAGAACGACATTTCTTTTACTCGAAACCTATCAAAGGACCACTTCACTAAAGATAATTCTAATATAGTGAAAGTCGGATTTCACCAAGTAGTAAATGGAGACTACTCAGACACAACGGTCCTTTCTGGATCATTTTTATTAATTTCATACTTTAACTAAACCCATTTTAGTATCCCTTGTAAAAGATACTAAAATAATTTTTACAACATGGCAAAAACAACAATGGACGCTTTCGCTAAGTTTAACGACTTGCTCGAAAAGAAAGTAAAATCAAAAATTGAGATTCGCGGATTCTCTGACATCGAAGAGTACATCCCGACTGGAAACTACTTATTAAATGCTCAAATGTCAGGATCCCTTTTTGGAGGTTATCCTAACACTCGTAGTATTGGAATTGCTGGAGACTCAGGTTCAGGTAAAACATTCTTATGTTTAAATGCAGTTCGTGAGTTGCAGAAGAAAGACTACATGGTAATCTATATTGACACCGAAGGTGCAATCGATTCAAGTGATTACGTTAAATTTGGAGTAGACTTAACTAAATTAAAATATTTACGTATGGGCCTTATCAGCGAAGTTAAATTCTTCGTTCATGACCTAATTGAAACAATTAAAGAAAATCCAGGACTTAAGCTTGCTCTATTTGTAGATTCAGTAGGAATGTTGGATACTGATAAAAGTCAACGTGATATGGATGCAGGTAAAAATGCAGCAGATATGGGATTACGTGCAAAAGAGATGAGATCCCTATTCAAGTCATTAACGTTAGATCTTTCAAATTATAAAGTTCCGTTTATCTTTACTAACCACACATACGCTTCAATGGATCAATATACTCCAAAAGGTATGTCAGGCGGTGGAGGTCCAGAGTTCTCTGCCTCAATTATCTTGATGTTAAGTAAAGGAACCCTTAGGGATGAAGCTAAAACAACTACTGGAATTATCGTTAGATCTAAAACTAAGAAGAATCGTTTAGCTAGACCAATTGATATTGAGTTCCATATCTCTTTCCATAAAGGTATGAATCAGTTTGTTGGACTGGAACAATACGTAAACTGGGAAAATTGTGGAGTCGGTCGTGGTAATAAGTTAACCGAGAAAGAATTCTCAAAACTTAAACCTGATGAGGCTGACTTATGTTCAGCGTTTCAATTAAACGGTGAGACTTTTTATTTCCTACCTAAGAAACTTGGAAAAACCTACATCATTAGACATAATGGCGATGCCGTTCCAGTAAAAGAATTTTTCTCTGATCGACTATTCACCAAGGAAGTCTTAACTGAACTGGATGAGAAAGTTATTAAACCTACTTTTAAATTCCCAGAAACACAAGACGGAATAGACGAGATTGAAATAGATGAATTAGAAGACTTAACTAGTTCAGAAGATGCAGATTAATTTACAGCAAACAATCCCACTTAAATACTTACTAGAATCTCACATCGCTCTGCCTAGTTATCCAACTGGGCAGGACTTTGTGTTCGATATTCTGTCCTACATAGTCAAAGTCACAATTTCAAAATCAAAGGAATTTGATCAAACTGACATTAAATTCTCTACTAAAACGTTGAAATACGTATTTGGGGATAAAATGAATGATGAAGAGTTTAGAGATAAGATAAAACTTATCATGAAAACTTTGATAGAAGATGATATACTTATAAAAAAAGGAGAATTCATTACAATCAATGAATCTGAATTTTTAAAATATTACACAATAGCCAATTAAAAAATATGATGATAGACTTCAAAGAGAACATTGAGCTTCTCGAAAAAATAATCTTTAATTTTGTCCTAACTGAAGACGATAATGATATTATCATTAAGCCTAAGAATTACGATTCAATGGACAAGAGGGAGGTTATTCCATTAATCAAAGCTCACTACTTTAACGACGACACTTTACAAAGAGTGTACCGTCTCGCAAAGAAGTTTTTCGTCGAATATTCAAAGATCCCAACTCGTAATGAACTTCGTGAACTTATTAATCTAGCGAATCTAGATATTCCTGATTCTAAATACAAAGCTCTATTCGAAGTAGACTTGACTACTTACAATTACGATTTCTTATTTAAGTACACAAAAGCCTTCATCTTTTACAAAAATCTAAACGGTTCAGTAATTGATGTTCTTTCGTATTTAAAAACAACTGACATTAACCCAGAGAATGTTGAGCTAATAACTAACGAAGTTCGTGAAAAATTTAATCAAAAATTAAACGTATCATTTACTAGTGCCGAATCAGGCCTAGACTTCTTTACTCCAATTGATCACGTTCAGCTATCTAAAATTGGAAATCCTACAGGTTTCCCATTCTTTGATAAGACACTAGGCGGTGGATGGAATCCTAAAACGCTAGTAGTTTTTCAAGGGCGTCCAAAAGTAGGAAAGTCAATGGTCCTTTCTAATATTGCAGGTCGAGCATTTGTTGCCGGATGTCATGTCGGAATTGCAACTCTTGAGTTATCTGACCGTAAATACATGAAGCGACTTGGGTCAATGATTCTAGATATTCCATTTAAAAATTATGATGCCCTACTAGATAACACTCAAGTCGGAGAAGTAACTCAACGGATCGCTGATCTTAGAAGCAAATCTTCTCACCTAGGCGAATTAGTAGTTAAAGAATTTCCAACCGGAACTGCCTCAGCGATTGATGTAGAAAATTATTTCCTAAAAGTTCAGCAAAATACTGGAAAGAAATTTACAGTAGTCGTAGTTGACTATATTAACTTAATGAGACCGATGCGAGAGCAAGGAAACGTTTACGAAAAGATCAAAGTAATCTCTGAGGAATTAAGAGCTGTTGCTATTCGAAATGAATGGTGTATTATTACAGCAACTCAAATTAAAAGAGATGCAGTAGACGATCAAGACTTAAGCATGTCAGATATCGCAGAATCATTTGGGCTTGTACATACAGTAGATTCTCTATTCGGTTTGATTAGAGGACCTATGGAAAAACGAATGAAGATTAAGTTAATTGCAAACCGTGATGGTGGATACACCGAAAGTTTCAAAATGTATCGAATGAGTTATGAATTTGCAAAACTAACTGAAGAATACGATCCAGCTAGCGAGTTCTACTCAGATGATGATGATACTCAATCTCTGGAAAATCAAATGCGAACTCAATACAATACAGTTCACACAACAACAATGCCACCGAATTTAATTCCATACGACTTAGCAATAAGCCCTGACTATCCAGCGCCAGTAGCTAATCCAGGGAAATCTTCTGCTGAGTACGATGACTTATTAAATTCAATATAAAAAAATCATAACTATTTTGATACCAAAACAAACAGATGAAGATTTCTTAGATTTACATGAAGACGACAATAATATCGATCAGGAACTCGAATTAGGTCTTGAAGATGAGTATGACCGTTTAAACAACGGAATATCCGATGATGACTATGACGAAGACGAATTGGAAAGACGTCGATCTGCTTACTCAGACCTAAAGAAGACTGATAAAATCTTTAATAATACTTATAATTTAGGATTAGAATTTACTGAAGAAGACGAAGATAATGCTGGATCTTCAAGAGGAAGTTCTGAAATTAAATTAGATAGCAGCTCAGCCGATTACCACTTAACTGATCCCAGTCGATACGCCGAACATGTGGATCTAGGGATCGTCCGTAAAGATATAAATTCATTCATCCAAGGTAATTCAGAGGTTCTAGCGATACTTGGTGATGAACCTGAAAAGAAGAAATTTACTAAACCTGAGATGAATCTTCTATTTAATTTAATTCTATCAGGTTTAAGTAAAGGAGTAAGCCTAAACGTATTCATTAGTCCAATTCATGTACTTGATTCAATATCTAGTACCGTTAACATGGAATACAAAAAAATATTTGACATGTTGACTTATGAAAATAAGGAACTTCTTCTTATTGAGCTAAACAGCAAATATGGATTCCTTGATAGTATGGGTAAGAACTATAAAATGTTTTAAGATGAAATTAAACAATATTAGAAAAATAACACTAGTTGGTGATTTACACCTAGGAATTAAAAACAATTCAGTAGAGTGGCTCCAAATACAAAAGGACTTTTTACTGGATTTTTTAATTAGTGAAGTTGACAAAGATTTCGATGAAGATCGAGATGTTCTGTTTTTAGAAGGAGATATTTTCCATTCACGCGAATCAATTAATGTTAGAATTCACGATGAGGCTTTAACTATCTTTAAGAAATTGTCTGAGAAGTTTAAGAGAGGTATTTACATTATTATTGGAAACCATGATGTCTACTATAAAGACCGAAATGTGGTTCACTCACTAAAGGCGATTTCGCATATTGCAGATAACATTCATGTGTTTGAAAACCCGGAAATCTTAACGATTAATGGAACTCAAAATTTCCTAATGTTACCTTGGGTAGAAGACACTAATAGAATCAATCAAATAATAACCGATCATCAGGATCTATGTGAATACATCGTATGCCATGCCGATATTAAAGGATTACGTTTTAATAAGTGGACTAAAGTTGAGCACGGAGTAGAGGTTGACATGTTAACTTCATACAAGCGCGTTTACGCAGGTCATATTCATCATAGACAAGAATTTAAAAATGTTCTATACACTGGAACCCCATATCAAATGGATCGAGGCGATAGAGATAATCAAAAAGGTTTTTATCAATTAGACCTAAGCGGCTCTAATCTAATTGAAACATTCGTTCTTAATACTCAATCTCCTACCTATAAAAAGTTTGATATTTATGAATTATTGGAAATGCCAGCAGATCAAGTTATTTCTCATTTTCAAAATTCATTCGTTGATGTGATGATTAGCGTTAATTTCGTAAACAAATTTCCAGTAACAAGATTTCTTGAATTAATTTCAAAATCAAAACATAGAAAGGTTGAATTTTTTACGTATGTTGACGATATCGCTGACGATAAGACGTCAGTAGACTTTAATCCAGAAGATCAGTTTAATGTTATTGATATTTTTAAAAGTTTCATTAAATCTAGAGACTACTCACAGACCTTTAAGACGGACTTAGCTCGAAAGTTTATAGAAGTACATGGACTGGTAAAACAAGAAAGAGGCGATGAATAGACCAAATATTTTAGAATCAATATCAATCCAAAAAATAGGATCTGAGTTTTGCGTTTTTACTAATCGTCAGATTTTTAGAGACTCAGTTATTGAAGTTTGTGCCTGGTTGCCGGTTACACAAAGGACCCAAATTCTTTTAAGTAAAAATGATCAATTCTTAACCAATAAACTATTCCCTAACCCTGATGGAATCGAAAAGGAGAGAGAGATTGCGAGCCGACTTGCTGAGCTTGACCTACAGGAAAGGCTTGATCAAGGCTTAATTTCTCAAGCTCAATTCAAAGCAATTTTATTAGATGTTGTTAATCCAGATAAAATGATGAATATTAATTCGCATGCAATCCTATTAGGATACGGCTCAGTTTATAGACGCTCAGATTCTCCCAATATAAACTGGTCCTATGACTCTACCTCAAAACTGTATAAATTCTATGCAGTACAAGACATTATGCCCAACCAAGAACTTACATACTTTTCAAACTAATGAAGATACAAGAATTCTCATTCCGAAACATTTGTTCATACGGAAATAAATTACAGACGTTTAAATTTACTGACGAGCCTCGACTTGTTCTAGTTCAAGGTAAAAACGGCTCAGGTAAATCTTCAATTTCTGATGCCTTAACTGTTTCTATCTATGGAAAATCGGCAATCCGAAAAACCAAGGAGATTCCTAATCGTATTAACAAGAATGCCTATACTCAAATTAAATTCTTAACCGATGGTGGTAAATTAATTGATATTGAACGTGGGCTTGAACCAAACTTTTCAAAAGTATCAGTAGACGGCGCTGAATATAACTTACCGGATAAACGCAGAGTTGATGAGTTCATAGAAGATGAATTAGCCAGAATCCCATTTAACGTATTCTCAAATACAATCAGTCTATCAGTAAATGATTTTAAGAGCTTCGTTAAATTAAGTCCAGCAGATAAACGTCAAATTATCGATAAGATCTTTGGACTAGATATAGTTAATGACATGTCTAAAATCGTGAAAGAAGAATCCAAGAAAATTAAAGGGGATGTTTCTGCCCATGAAACGGCTATTTCAAGTAATCAGAGACTTCTTGAGTCGTCTCTTCTTCAGCTTGAAAATCTAAAAGTTGAAATTGAAACTTCAAATGAGACTCGAATTTCTGAAATTACTGCTCAAATATCTCAATTAGAAATAGACAAACAGGCTAAGAGAACTGAAGCAGCTTCTTTTAATACTAAAATAGAGGAAATCCGAACCTCAATCCGAACTAGTCAAGATAGCCAGTCTTCTACTCGTTTAAATATCTCAGAAATCCAAAAGAAGCTAGATATCTATGCAAAAAATAAATGCCCTCACTGTTTATCTGACTTAACTGACGAATTACACAGCCAAATTAAAGATAAGTTACAGGCAAAGAAGATTCAACAAGAGTCCCTAATTCCATCGATTACTGAATCGCTTGCAAGTCAGGCGACAGGTCTTAAAAAGATTGAGGAGTCTCAAAATACAGCAAAGGCCGATTACTATTCAATCGATGCAAATATTACATCTCTTAAGAGAGAACTCTCTGGATTAAAAACGCAAACAGTTAAAACAACTGATCATCATTTAGCTGAAGTAATTAAAAACATACAGTCTGAAATTGATGATTCTAGTAAGACCTTAAAAGTTGAGCAAGAAAAGTTAAAAGTTTCGCAAGAAATGGAAATGATCTTATCGGATAACGGAATGAAACGTATGCTAATGAGTCAAATTATTCCACTATTAAATAAGAAGATCCTAAAAACCGCTAAAGTATTAGAATTTAAGTTTTCGTTCGAGTTTGACCTAGAGTTCAATCCGATCATTACTCATTTAGGAATGCAAGTTTCACCAGACTCATTATCTGCTGGAGAACAAAAGAAAATGAACTTAATCGTTCTGCTTTGTATACTTGAACTTATTAAACTTAAACATAATAAAGTAAACGTGTTATTCTTAGACGAAGTATTTTCTTCTCTTGACGTAGACTCTATTTTTAGAGTAGTTGACCTCTTAAAAACTTTCTCAAAGAAGTATAATATGACCGTGTTTGTTATCTCGCATGATCCATTACCTGAAGAATACTTCGATACTAAGATCCAGGTTGAAAATACTGACCATTTTTCAGATTTAGCTATTGTATAGTTAACCTTTTTCCTTTTTTTGAGTATTATAGTTACTAGTTTAACACAATTAATATGATTACATTTAAAGGAAAGACTTTCGCTTCATGCTATGAAGACTCCATTAAGTATTTAATGGCTAACGGTCTTGTGAATAACGCTAGAGGAACTACCAGTAAAGAATTACTAGATGTTGCACTCGAAGTCGAAGATCCAACTCAATGCCTATACCTAAATCAGGCTAGAAGTTCGCAAATGAAATACATTGCAGCTGAATTCCTATGGTATTACATGGGTCGTAATGATGTAGCGTTTATTTCAAAATGGGCTAAATTCTGGGAAACAATTCAGAACACAGACGGCACCGCAAACTCTGCTTACGGTAATCTAATCTTTAAAGAGACAAACTCTCATGATTTGACTCAGTATCAATGGGCAATTCAAAGCCTAATGAACGATTCGAACACTCGCCAAGCAGTTCTGCACTTCAATAAACCAGTTCACCAGCATTTTTCAAATAAAGATTTTGTTTGTACTATGTACGCAAATCTTCATATTCGAAATAATAAACTTTACATGAGTGTTTTCATGAGAAGTAACGATGCAGTATGGGGTACACCAACTGATGTTGCTTTCTTCTGTTCTCTACAAATGCAAATCCATTCTCATCTTAAGCAATTCTATCCAGAATTGGAATTAGGATCGTATACTCATGTCGCTAATTCATATCATGTTTACGATAGACACTACGATCTAGCTGGCTACATGTTACAAAATGAATTTTCACCAGTAACTTTACCAGCTATCGTATCTGATTTAATCGAAATAGACGGAACTCCTAGTAAAGATTTTGAAATACTATTTGATTCTATTAATAAACATACAGACGATGTCCTAATTTTTCAAAATGGCGAAGACCTTTTGAAATGGATATTTGAAAAATCTCAAGGAAATGTCAACTACTAACTCACTATCCGTACAGAGGCAACATAAGGTTGATGTCGCCTACATCAAAATGGCCCAAGTTTGGGCAGAATTATCTCATGCAACTCGTAAAAAAGTTGGAGCATTAATTGTTAAGAATAACACGATTATTGCAGATGGATTCAATGGTACTCCTTCTGGATTTGAAAATGAATGCGAAGAGGCCGTAATGAACGAAGACGGTTCATTTAGAGAATACAAAACAAAATGGTACGTTCTACACGCAGAGTCTAATGCTTTAGCTAAAGTTGCTAAATCTACTCAAAGTTGCGATGGATCGACCTTATACATAACTTACTCCCCATGTACAGATTGCAGTAAATTAATACTTCAAGCTGGAATAAAAAAAGTTGTTTATCTAGAGGAATATCGAGATATTGCTGGACTTGATTTTTTAAGAAGAGCCGGGGTAGACGTTAAAAAAATCAGCCTAGATTCAATATGATTGATACAGATGACAGAAGACTTGAAATCGTTTTCGTAAAAGACCAAAAACAATTTATTCAAACCTTTAGTAAGAAGCAGAAATGCGATTATTTACTAAACGTAAATAAAATAATCAAGGAGAAATTTGAACAGGAAATTCTTGTGCCAAATAAGATCCAATCGTTCCTAATTAATTATGAGATTAAGAAATTAATCGATAAAGCAATTAACGTTAGAAACCGTAAATACAATAGAATCATTTACGTTAATTCTGGACTTAGTGCAAGTAGCGTAAATAATGCTATAAAATTCCTAAATACTGCGTATCAGTCAGTAGAGTTTATCCCTCAATTAATAGATGGGGATCTTGAAATTGGAGAATTAACTGGAGTTGAAACAATAAAAAAGGGACTATAAAGTCCCTTTTCTTTTTTATTAAGTTTCTAAAGAATTACATCATTTCGTCTTCTTCTTCGTTCTCTTCTTCTTCGTTCTCGTCTTCTTCACCTTCTTCAGATTCTTCTTCTAAACAAAGTTTTTTAACAGCTGCACAAAGTAGATTGCAAACTTCTTCTTTTTCAATTTCCATCTTTTCAGCGATATCTTCGATCATAGCTTCAAGATCTTCTCCGAAATCAGCCATTAGATTTTCTAATTGCTCTTCGTCTACTTCAATTTCTTCTACTTCTGCTCCTTCTTCTGGAGTCTCTTCCATTTCTGGAGCTTCCTCTTCAGCTTCTGCGAACATGTTATAGCCTTCATTTTCGTTTACGAATTGTTCGAAACGTTTAATTTTTCCTTCTTCAACAGCGTCAACTGTTGCGATTGTTGGTTTTGCGTACATAGGGTCAAATGGTTTTTTCTTAGCAGTTCTTGAGATTAAGTCACGAGTTACTGCTTTCCACGTCGTGTCATAATTATGATTGAATTTTCCACCTTCAAAATCGGCATTTCTGTCGACTACTCGTTGGTATCCATCAAGTGATTTTCTTTTTGATTTATCAAAGTCTTCCTTCTCTTTGGGACCTCCGAATGCAGGCTTCTTCAAGTCACTGTATCGATCCATAGAAGGATTATCTCTGCGTTTTACGTTAAACATGTCCATAGTCAGTTAGCGATGATTTTTTTATTGTCCGATTCTAGATTCAGTGTACATATCCGCTGTGAATTGTGCGGTTAGTTTATAAATACCGTCTCCTGCGTAATCTAGTGCAGTTTCAGTTAATTTATTTGGTCCAATGAATACTGGTGAGAACATAAAGTCTCTGTAAATTACACCAGCTCTATTAAATTGCGTTACTTGAATGCTGGCATCCGCGTAGTCAACTTTTAAACCTTGACGACCAGTTAATGGATCGTAAATTAAATCTGCCCATGCTCTTAGTGCATTGTAGATGTACATATCATTATTATTGTTTAAGTTAACCTCAAAATCAATATTAAACTGATGATACGTCTGAGCTGGTTTAGCTGGAGCATAAGTTCTTTGAGCGAATTTATAGTTCTGCGTAATTACTGCTGAACCTGAACCTGCAAGCTCTGGTAAACTAGTTACCTTAAGAACGTGTTCAAGCATTAAGTTGTTACCGAAACCTATTTTACCAGCAACTGCTGGTGGAGGAGTAATAATTACCTCAAATTGATTAAGGTACAACGGCTCGTACTTTCCAGGACCGGCTGTTGAGTTTTTAAAATGTGGTAGACCTGCCATCTTGTCTCTTATTTTTTAGTTATTTATTCTTGTCCGAAGCAACTTGTTTATCGGATGATCCTTCTGATTGAGAAGGTTCCCTTGCTTCAATTTCTTTTTGTATTTGCTTTTGTAAAGCCTTAATTTCAGAAGTAGTTTTACTTCCCAGTGTAATATTTGTTGCTTTAATAACGTCTGCTATATCTAATTCAGGTTTCTCTTTTGAATATACTGAATTTTGATCAGGCGTAAAGCTTAATTCGATCGATGGTAATATTTGAGCTAACAAATTTCCACCAAACTTAAATTCCTTTTCGTCAAACTCTGGAAATTCCATTCTAAATGTTCTGCCTAATAGACCTGACATTGAAATTTCTGCATAAATTTTAGTTTTATTATCAATCGTTTCTCCCGATACTACTTTTGATAGATTATTTGATACTTGATATAGAAACTTAACCCCTGCAGAGTAAGCTCCTCTTTCTTGCTGACCTTCTAAAAATCTAAGACGATCTCCTTTAACTACTACTGTGTATGCATAGTCGCTAACTGCAGCAGTTTCGTCAGGCGTCACATCTGGTACATCAATTTCCTCAGGCTTAGTATCAATAATCGCAGGTAATCCAGGTTCTTCTACCTTAACCAGGTCACCACCAGGCGAGTATCCTGCTAATTGTTTAGGAGCGTCTGGCCCAGGAGGTAAAGCTTTTTGAGTTTCTTCATCCTCTTCCTCCTCTTCTCCAGACCCTAACTGTTTGGGTGCATTTGGCCCAGGAGGTAAAGCTTCAGTAGCCTCATTCTTTTTACTAGATTCACTTGCAATTCGTGCATCAATTATCTTATTGATTTCAGATATTAGATCATTGAGTAGAGCCCCTGATGTGTACTTAACATACAATGGAGCTGCATAGGCAGACGTATATTGTAAATCAGGATACACGTCAGTCTCGTGAATTTCGATTCCTTGCTTTGTTTGATCCCACTTAGACTGTTGACCTTTCCCTGGATTACTCCAAGTTATGTTAAAGCTAATTAGTGATTCTGATATAACTCCTTGTGCGCTCAATTATTATCCTATTTCTTTTTCGCCTTGGAATTCTTTTCCGCGGTTGGATTTTTTCTTAGTTGGATCAACTGGCTTGTAATTTGCCCAAATCTCATTATAGATTCGGCATGAAGCTCCCATGAAATTGACAATCCCTACGAATTTCTTACGATCTTCGCCCTTCATACGTGAAATTTTCTTTCCGATGCTACGTGCATCATCTAAATCCAATTCCTCGTCGTCTGATTTTCCAACTAAATCCTTTATAGAATTCTCTTGAATTACGAACTGTTTAAATGGAGTTAGTCTGTTTTTATTTTTATCTGACATGGTCGAGATTGATTTTTTAATTACTTAGGCATTTTAGCCATGCTAGGCTCAACTTTCTTATTAATAGCATTTCCTTTAATAACGATCTTCGCCATTTTAGAATCTACTACTTTATTAGAAGCCGTACCTTTGCTAGTAGGCAATTTAGAAGTTTTAGTATCAACTGTTTTTGTACTAGTTGTACCTTTACCTTTAGGAAGACTTGCCATTTCAGGTTTAACAGTTTTATTTGAGTTAGAACCTTTACCTTTAGGAAGTTCTTTCATCTCAGCATTAACTGACTTGTTAGATTTAGAACCTTTACCCTTAGGAAGATCTGCCATTTCCTGGTTGATCGCTTTTTTCTCTAAAAGAAATTGTGCGTAATTTAAAACGGTGTTGCTCATTGTGCTTTATTATTTTGTTTATTGTTTTTAGATAGTTATTTATTAGCGATTCTCCTATAAAAAAAGAAAAGGCTCCCTTTTGAGGAGCCTTTTGCTTATGTATTTCCGTTTGCTTACGATTAGTAAGATGCAGAAGGACGAGTAGAACCAGTCAATACACCTAGACCTGTTACGTTCAAGGTAATGTATTGAGTTTCTGGGTGCCATCCAGCTTCTGTAATAGCATAACGAGACTTCATACCAATTTTCGGAGAGAAAGTTCCCTCTGCGATTGTTTGAAGAGACTCTGCCATGATATATGGAAGGAATTTAACACCTGGCTCTTCATCAGCGCCTTTACGACCGATATGGATACGATCGTCGCTGAATTTCAAGTTAGGATCTACGTACACAGTTAAACCGTGAACTTTACCTGCAGGGTACAATTGACCAGCAGCAGATGGAAGATCGTTATTGAAAGGAGCGAACGAGTAACCAGCTACGTCTGCTAAAGCAGAAGCAACACGACCGTTAGTAACGATGTAAGTACCTGCACCGAAACGACCTCTATGATAAATCAAGTTAGCCATTTCAAGGATTTTAGTTACAACACGACGTTGTAAAGTTGAGATGTTCTCGAAACCAGTTGAACCTACAGTTAAGTCCAAAGTAGTGATTCCTGCACCTTCAACTGCTGCGATAGCAGTGTTGTGAACAGAACCTAATTTGAATACACGGTCAACTAATTTTTTGTTGATTGATTGAGCAAGCTCGTTAACTGCTACGTTCTCTAACATAGAGATTACGTCGAAATTCCAAACTCGGTTAAGATCTTGGATTTGCTCAACAGTTGCAGAGATAGCAACTTGGTCACCTTTAGCCTCAATGAATTTCGTAAACATACGAAGACCCATTTGACGGAATTTAGAAACCTCAGCAACTTCTCTCTTCATTCCTTCGAATGGTAATTGAGAACCTGTGTCGCCTAAGAAAGGACCATCAAATGCAGTTGTTGCATAATCATCATCACTTACTGAAGTAAATCCAGAGATGTGGTTTTCTAAAGCAGATACCAAAGTAACTGTGTTAGCTGCGAATGCAGTTGTACCTAAACCATCGTAAGGATCGCCTGTAGCACCAGTTCCAGAACCGATTGCTGTAGCACTAATTGATGCAAGGAAGTCAGCAACAGTAGTAGCACCATCAGTACCAGTTACTACTTTAAGGATTGGTTGACCATCAACACGTGATTTTCCAACCAATTGGAATTTCCAATCTGCGTTAGTACCGTCGATGAATTTACCAACTGCGATAGATGCGCTGATTGAAGGAACTTTAACCATGAATGGCTCGTATGCTTTATCAGTGTTACCACCTTGGTATACGTAATCCAAATAAGGTAAGAAACCTACTGGAGAATCCATAGGAACTACACCAACTAGGTCGAAACCGATAGTTTTAGCAGCTACTTGGATAGCTACCGGTAAAAGGCTTGGGAATTTATCACCAGAACCTGATGCAGAAGCACCGTAACCGTTTTTTACACCAGCAGATGAGAATGGAGTCATTGAGCTAGTTGGAGCAGAGATTGCACCGATTGAAGAGATAGAACCTGGTTGTTGTAAGAACAATCCTGGAGCTACCGCTGATTCATTGATTGAACCTGCGTTATCGAAAATTGCGTGGTTGTGAGCGTAGTCTACTAACCAAGGGCGAGCTTTTACGTCTGCACCGTAACCTTCTAAAACTGGAGTCCAAGTTTCGTTAATTGAAGCGTCGTTCAATTTTTTGAAAATTTTAGTTGCCATTTTTTAAAAATGTTTTTTTAGTTTTGTGCTTTTCTTTTAAGCATGTCTATGTAAGTATTTGAATAGCCTCTTAAGCTTTCGTGTACTTGATTTAACGACACATAACCTTCTTTACCTTGGCTTTCGTTAATAGTGTTATTATTTATAATAGTCTCTGTTGCAATTCTTTCATTAATTCCTCTGAAGTCACGAGAATCCCAGAAAGATTTAACTTGATATGCTGAATTAAGAACTAGTGTGTTTGCTTGAGCAGCAACCCAATTTCTTTCTCCTTCAGTCATACTTTCAAATACATTTTTGTAAGCAGCTGGCATAAATTTAATATAGTTAGGAGTGTTTTCAACCTGTTTGTTAAGAACTGCCTCCATGATATTAACTACCTCTTCTTCATTAAAGTAGATTGCTCCTCTAAGAGTTTCAACGATTGCGGTTTTAGTAGGTTGATCTAACTTGTAAAATGCTTGTTTACGGCCTTCGCTTAACAATTTTAAGAAAGGATATTTACCTTCTAGAACTGCGTTTGCTGAATTAGATTTAATATGTGTTAAGATACCGTCTACTGCACCAACTAGGTCATCTACTGTAGAAGTTTCACTGATTTCAAATTCAACACCTTCGTTTAATTTCTTAACTTCTCCAAGTAGAGAACGAGTCTTAGCTGTTGCTCCTGGAAGAACTTTTTCATTAAGTGATTCTGCGATATACTCAGAGTATTTAATACCTTTATTTAAGTTTTCACCTAAGTAATCAGAATATTTAATAGCGGCTTCTAAGTTTTCAGCGATATAGTTAGAATAGTGGATTCCTTTTTCTGCATTTTCTCCAACGTATTCAGCGTATTGAATTCCTCTATCAACGTTCTCAGCTAAGTAATTAGTGTATTCGATAGTTTTTTCAACGTTTTCTGCAACGTATTCAGAGTAGTTAATGTTTTGGTTAACTTTTTCTCCTAAGTATTCAGAATACTGGATATTCTTTTCAACTTTTTCTCCTAAGTAGTCAGAATAGTCAATAACATTATTAACTTTTTCTGCAACGTGCTCAGTGTAGTTGATACCTTTTCCTAACATTGCTGATAGGTAGTTAGAATATTCAACTAACTGCTCCATTTCACCTGCTAGGTAATTAACGTATTCTACCATTTTAGCAACTACTGGAGATTCACCAGCTGTGCTTTCGCTGATCTGCTTAAGACCTTTATTGTTTTTTGAAATACTCTCTTGTAAAGTTGAGAATTTCTTCTTAACCAATTCAGAGTATTGGTTCATTTCATCTTTTGTTACAAACTCATTAGCCATTTGCTGTGTATTATTTTGTTGGGTTGGAATTTCAGAATTATTTATTTTATAAATCTTTACAGAATCTGCAAAGTTGAAATTTTCAGAAATATCTGTTAGTTTGCTAGTTATAGCAGTTGTCTTTAGTGTATCCAATGATTCAAAGATAGAAGCAAAGTTACCTTGTAAACTTTCAGACACTTGACTTAATGATGCTTGAGAGAAACCAGGTTCTGCTACTAAATCATAAGTAAAGATTTTATGCAACTTAACTTTTCCGTTTTCAGAAACGTTACCTGCTGCTCTTGATGAAACTGCTGTTGTGCAACCAGCTTCAACTAAGGTCTTAGCGATCTTTCCACAAGGAGTATCAAGAAGACGAAGTCTAATCTTTACGCTATTTGAACCTTCATCGTAAGTAAGTCCTTCTACTACGTGAGATACGTTAGCTAAAGAAACATCAAATTTTTGTGGGTGATCAAGTTCACCAAAGAGTCTGCGCTCTTCGATCTTCTTTTTTAGGTATTCTAGATGAGGTAAATACTCCTGTTTTTCGTAAACTCGATTATTCTCGTTCATTACTCCAAAAACAGCGGCAGTACCTTCAAGGATAATGTCGTTATCTTCTCTAGTTACAGTGACAGCTTCGTTGATTTTCTCAATAATGAATACTGAGTTGTCAGGAACAGATGTCTTGTTCAAACTTTGTATTTTAGGATTAGCCAATTGTATCAGACTTTTTTGATTATTTATACGCGCCACCTGTCATACATGGTGAGCCGTACTAACATTATTTATTAATGCTAATCAGTAAGTCTTTGAATTCCTTTAACTTTTCTTCACTTAATTTCGAAAAGTCCGGACGGTTCACAATTATTTTAAAGAGATGGCTTCCTCTTTTACCAAATGCGGATACGAGTCCTTGGTTGGGTATCTTAACTACTAAGTCACTAAGTGAATCCCGGTTAAATGATTTTATTCTGTACTTTTTACCCAATGGGCTCTCTAAAATGACTTCTTCATTAAACAAAATATCATATAGGCTGATCTCAATCTCTTGAACTAGATCACTATCTTCAAGTTCAAGGCCCAGCATATCAACATTTATGCGAATAATTAAATCGCCAACCACATTGCCTGCCCGCTTTCTGTTAAAGTAATCGACTTCCTCAGTTTCCTGACTGGACCCTCCTCCTCTGACTTTTAGGACTAAAAAATATTTACCGTTTTCAAAAGAAATTGGATAAGGGTTAATTGCTAAATTAACTTCTGCTCTAATTTGCTTGTCTTCGAACTTTAATGCACCGTCTTTTGACTTTTTTGATATCGGGTATCCAATATCAAATACCGAACCGTCCATTAATTCTTTGATGGTTGCCCATTTGTCAACAGTAACCGTTAAGTGCCTAAAGTCTTGAGTTCTTGCTCCAGAGAAAGAGAAATCATGAAACGACCCAAAGAATTCCGAATTAAATGAAGAATTTTTAGGTGCCCGGGCAGAATCGTATACTCGTTTCTTATCTTCTGATCCAATATGTTCATACGCCTCAGCTACTTCTTTGAATTTTTCTTCAAATTCTTTACTTCCACCATTTTTGTCAGGGTGGTATTTAGAAGCAAGCTTTCTGTAAGCTTTCTTTATTTCAGCAGAGTCCGCTGTTTCGGGAACTTCGAGAATTTTATAATAATTTTTCAAACGGTAAACCTGTCTTTTTGTTTCTAGTATAATACTAGAAATCGTTAGTTAGTTTACTTTCGATTAAATAACCTTATAAAAAATCAATTTATGTGAAGCCCATTGCTTTTACCTATTACTCAAATGCAGTCTCCGATATTTTCTTAAAAAATGTGGAAACATTCCTCTACTATTCAGGAAAATACGACAGCCTAGTCATTTGCTCCGATATACCTTTGCCTAAAACCATAATATCGGCATTATGCGAAATTATTCAAGTGATTAAGATCTCCCCAAACGAGCAATCTATCTCGTTGAAGAAGAAATTTTCAAGTAATTCTAACCCAACTATAGTTAACCCTTTCATATTAACAGCACTTTCTTATTCAGAAGCATCGGATATTACTGTATTCGACCCCCATGTGTTTTTAATAAAGGATATAGACTTAACCAATAATTCCAATCAATTTTTCTTTTCCCAGAACTCATTAATATCTACGAGCTTTTTTAAATTTAAGCCTTCTTCTGAGATTAGTCGGCTTGCTAATCAAATTCTAATAAACCAGGATTATACTAACATATCAATAATCCAGGCCTTTAATTTCTTTATAACGAACTCACTAGCCTTTTCTGAAAAGTCGATACGGTCTGATCTTTTTATCTTTACCAGACCTAGTGATGAAGTTGAATTAAAGGAAGATAAGATACTCGGCTTTGATTTTTTAAATTTAAGTAGGACTTCACATTTCAAGGAAATTTCCGGAATTAGAGATAATCATGTTGCCAAAAAGAAAAAGCAGCTACTTGCCTTTATCAAGAAAAAATACCAATACCTAGATCAGTCACTAGTTACTGCTACTCAAAATAATGCAGCAGTTCCAATATCTTACGAAAACTTTAAAAAGTATTCAGACAAACTCACCAATACGGTACAGATCAATCTGATCTACACAAAACAGGTAGCTAATCACGCTAAGAATTTAGAAAAGACCCTAACCGAATTAGGGTTTATTGTAAAGTCTTCAATTAAATCTCCAGGTAGTGCTCTAAACCCAAATGACCCTAACTTGCATATCGTCATGTGCCCAAATGTATTCACGGATTTCCCAAAGAATTACATAGCCTACCAATTTGAACAAGCCCATTCAAGCTGGTTCACTAAAGATTACATACACAGGCTAAATTGTGCGATTGAAATATGGGATTATTCAGAATACAATATCAATTATTTCAAAGGAAAATTTGGAAGACCTCATATATTTGTACCAATCGGTCGAGTTGAACATGATGTTGATATAGTTAACCAAGCTAGAGATATAGATGTCCTGTTTTATGGAGAATACTCAGGCAGCAGTCGAAGAACTGAATTTCTAGATAGTATGAGAGAGCTTAGGTCCATCAAAGTAGTAGACGGATTTAGCGTACATAAGTTTGGATCAGATATCGTAGATATTCTCAAGAGAACTAAAGTTGTACTAAATCACCACTACTACGATAATGGAAATCTTGAAGTAGTTAGAGTATATGAAGCCTTAAGCTACGGGTGTAAAGTCGTTTCCGAAGTTTCAGTTGATGATAATTACCACGATTTACCGATTTTAAGATATTCCAGTGTTACTGAAGCAGATCGGCTTCTAAAATTGGCACTAGCTGATAATCAGGTTCGTGAATTTAACAAAAGTAATAAAGCTGTTATTAAATCAGCGATGAGTCGACTTGGTTTTAATATGCACAATCGAATTGCAGTATTTGCTCATTATGATGTCCTTAACCAGATCGACGATTATGTAGTTGACTATTTAACTAAACTTAGTAAATTTTGTGACAAAATAATATTTGTGTCTGACGGTAACGTAAATCCTTCTGAGCTGGAAAAAATCTCTCATTTAATATCTGATAGTATATGTGGAAGGCACGGTGAATCAAACGATTTAGGTAGTTACAAGAGAGGTTTCAATTTAATAATTGAAAAGTACAAGTCTGACATTTCTAAAATTGATCAATTTCTTTTTGTTAATGATTCAGGTTATTGTGTGGGCGATCTAACTCCAGTCTTTGACACTATGACTGGTGCATCCGTTGATGCATGGGCACTATGTGATCATGCGCCCGACCCAAAACTAATAGAGGGCAAGTGCTATTTACAAAGTAATTTTTTCTCAGTTAACCGAGCAGTATTTACGGCAAAACCGTTCTCTCAGTTTATGAACAGTATAACAGTTTCTCATAATAAATCAGAAATAGTTGACAAGTATGAGCTAGGTTTATCTGAGATGTTAATTAAGAATGGTTATAGGACCGGTTGTTACATAAGCACAGTCAGTCTAGATGAGTACATTAGATCGAATGATACTCAATTAACAACTGAGGTCCTTTCGCTACTTTCCGGAAATTATTCAGGCATAACTAGCGATATAATGTCAAGAATATTTCATTCAAAAATAGGAGGAGACTATGTCTATTCTGATCATTTTTATACTCTACTAAAAATAGGATTTCCGTTAATTAAATGCTTAGCACTAGTTCCAAATCAGGAAACTGGCCCATATAATAAACTAATTGACTATTGGAAGCCGATCCTCATTTCTAAATTGGGATCAGCTCAAGTTAATCAAATGCTAACTCATATTTCTAGAATCGGTAAGACTCCGAAATCACCTAACAAAAATATACGATAATAAATGAAACTTGCCATTTTTGCAATAGCATTAGACGAGGAGAGGTATTTAGCTGAATGGCTAGACTACCACAAGAGATTAGGAGTTACTGACTTTGTCATTTACGATAATTCAGCAAATAACAAACTACGAGACTTTGCCTCAGACTCAGTTAAGATCATCTATTTTCCTGGAAAAGGGATGCAAATTCCAGCATATAATAATTTTCTAGAAAATTTTGCTAGCGACTTTGACTATGCAATGGCACTCGATATTGATGAGTTTTTAGTAATTCATAATGATTTATCAATTAACGAATTCATTCAAACCTACTTAACTTCAGCTGGTGTAGTAATCCATTGGCGATTCTTTGGGTCAAACGGTCATATTCGTTACTCAGATCGACCAGTCTTGGAGAGATTCATTAAATGCCAAGACGATTGCTCTGACCATTTCAAAACAATCATCGACTGTAAAAAAGTAGTTAGGTATACAAATCCTCACATGCCTGATTTGACAGTCGACGGTGAAATATTCGAGTTAACTGGTGAATTAGTAACAGGTCATGCGAGTCAAATAAATACAACTAGTATTGCACAAATCAACCATTATTTTTGTAAATCATGGGAAGAATTCAACTGGAAGATCAATCGAGGCCGCATAACTCTCAATGTTGAACCTAGATCAACTGACGATTTCTTTTGGGCGAATAGAAATGACGGTGTAGACAAGTCGGCTCTAAACTTAATAACTAATAAAAAAACTACAAAATAATAATGTATTTACCAGTACCTTACAAAGTTCAGTATGACACACAAAAATTTCCATTTAAGGAAATCGTCGAGTCAATTCTAGAAGTTGATAATCTATCTGAACTGCACAAATTAAAAGACTACCTTTTCTTTTCTAGAGAAATGGATCAATCTACTGATTGGCACAAAGCTTATTACTCAAAATTCAGTGAGTTGTTTTACCCAACGTACGTTGAATTAGTTAAAGAATTAGCGAACTCATTCGAGTATGAATCAATCATTTATCAAAAAATCCCAACGTTTAGAACCCAACTCGTTAATAATTTAGCAGTCGGCGAATGGCACAGGGACCGAGCATACAATCACGGAACTTCTGAAGTTAACTTTTGGATGCCATTTACTGATACTAACGAGACCAATACTATTTGGATGGAAAGTTCTGAAGGAAAGGAAGATTTCATGCCGTATACTGTAAAATACGGAGAAATTTTAGTATTTAATGGAGCTAATCTACTTCATGGAAATAAAACAAACACCTCTGACTCTACTCGAGTATCAGTTGACTTTAGATTAGTTGATCCAGCTAAATTTATTCCAACTAAAGCAGGCTCAATTAACATGAATTCGTCTTTTGAAGTAGGCGGATATTTTGAAAAACTTTAATTATGAAATTATCAGCAGGATACGTTGTCTTTGACGGACTAGAGACACTAGAGCAATCAATACGCTCAATCCGAGAATCAGTTGACCTTGTTCTCGTGTCATATCAAACTGTTTCTTGGGGAAACACTGAGTGTTCTCCTAACCTAGTTCCAATGTTAGAGAGACTCAAGAAGAAAGGATTAATTGACGCCATAATAGTATTCACAGACTTTGTACCATCATCCCTAACCACTGCTGAAGATGTGCTGAGAGCTAAGGTTTATGAGTGCAATAAACGTCAAAGCCTATTGGAAAAATCTCTTGAATTAGGAGCAACCCATTATCTTTCAATGGACGCGGATGAATTCTATGTTAAAGACGAATTTGACGAAGCTAAGCGACAAATCATTGATAATAATTTACATGCGACTGCGGTTAAGTACATAAATTACGTAACGCCAACTCTACACCAAGGGTACTCCAAGTTTAAGGTCCCATTTATCTACAAGATAGGATCGGCCAGTAGGCATCATTCAGTGCAATTCATGTTTTCTGATATAGACCCTACTCGCGGAATAGCGGATGACTCATACGAAAGATCGCGAGTATTTGACCCAGGAGTTATAACGATGCATCACATGGAAATGGTCAGAGAAGACTTGCTTGGAAAATACCAAGCGTCAAGTCGATATTTTAGAAATAGACAACAGTTACCTACTTTATCAGAAGATATTGACCGTGCTAAGAGCACCGGTAAACTTACCTATAATGCAATCCATTTCGGAGATGCAATTAGTCACTTAAATACTGAGCTTGAATTAGTTAAATGTGAAGATCAATTTGGATTAACGCCCAATTGATACGGTTTCAGATAGGATCTGATCTTTCATGTTATTAATTAGAGATTGAGCTGCCGCTCCAGTAGAAGGCATTTTAGCATCAACCATTGCAGCTAATCCCATAAGAGCTGCAAACATTGAATCACCCATCACTGCACTTTCAACAACATTTGACGAACCCAATCGGGTAGTCTTTCCATCTACGTGAACTGTTTGTGCGCTTGTTTTAATTGAATTGGAAATAACGTTAACTTGAGACTGGCTCATTACTGTGATTACGTTTCCATCTAATTCAACTGAGGAAAGGCCGTCTTTGTGATACAATTCAATTTTTGAATTTTGATCAATATTTAGGTAAGAGTCTTTCATTTCAAGAGTTAACCCTCGACCTTTATTAAACCAGAATTTTATCTGCTCATCTCCATCAAATAGGATATAGTGAGCTCCTTCGTACTCGTATTCTGTACTCTTCTTAAGCTCTTCCTTAATATCGTCGCCTATTTCCTGAACCTGTTCGTACTCTGGCGAATATAAGTCACCATTATTAAATCTCACATTAACAATCGCTCCCTTTTTAGGAATTGATATTGATCCAGCCTTTGCGTCCTGCCCGAAAAATGCGGGCTTTTGAGATTGAACTGCCCATGGAATATCTTCAACTGGCAACGTATCAAATAGGCTAAATACTTTAACTTTACAGCGACCTTCTCTTAGAGGATCAGTCACATCAACGACTTCTCCTAAATACTTAGTAGTTAGGCGATCCGACCCAGTAGGATCCTTCATTATATCGTGATTTGGATTCATTCGCTATTCTATATTTTATGGATAAACATCCCCCAATGAACCATCTGATACATTTGGTTTTACATCTGATCCTGGGTAAGTGTCATCTCCTACAGTCTGTCCTCCAACCGGCCCAACTGGCGATCTTCGCCCGAATACCTGATTAGTTGAAAGTACTTCATTTGTTCTATTATACACATTTTGCGATAATGCGGTTTCAAGTCTAGTCTGTAATTGGTTAGTTAAGTCGCCTATTAATCTTGCAGGTAGACTTGCTGCACTTGATAAAAAGCGCTGAGCTCTTCCTTCTAGGCTATTTGCTAAACCTGAGAAAATACCAAGAGACTGATAATCAGATTGAGCTGAAGATTCTGATTCTTCGGTTACCCATCCAGCTTTAATCTTAAATGAAGTGTTAAATGGCTGATCTTGAGTGAACGCCTTCATTTCAAGCGAGGTTGGGCCGCTCATAAATCCATCAAAATCAAACTCACAACGACTTAGTCTGTACTTTAACTGCTGTACTCCACTTTCTAAGCGGCCGTTATCATCCCTAATATCTCTTATTTCAAATAGAGTAATTGTCATGTCAAATGTTCTTAAGTTATCCGGAAGAGTATACGCTAATTTATCCTGATCGTATATAGCTCGTCTATAATTTTCTGCAAACTTAAGTAATGGTTGCTGTATAGAATCAATGCAGTTAATTGTGATTTCAGCCTTTTTATTACCCTCCTTTATTCTACTTGCTGCTTTCCATAATGAATCTATTCCTGCTATTGACTGAAAATACCATGGAGAATTCTGTAGTAGTTGTAAATTAGCCTGCGCCGAGGTTAAGTGATGAGCGTATGCCCTTGTCCACGGCGAATCGTATGCAGTTAAGAAGTCAATTGCTGACCATTCTACTACATTGTATGTATTTATTGTTTTATCAGTATTAGGATTTGCAAATAACTGGTCCCAATACAGAGCCATTTCTCCATCATTTGAATATTTAGGTGGAAAAAAATCAATATCAAAAGTCAAGAATACTGGATCCTGAATATCGTATATGGAACTCTTTACGAACTGTTTCCATCTTCTTGGGCCGTTTGTTTTAAATTCTACTGCCATAATTAAACTTTATTTTCCATTTTTTGTGCAGGAATCCAATTTCTTCTACTTAATAAAATTTCAGTAGTGAACGATGTAGATTCGTTTAGCGGGTTGTATCGGTACACGATATCTTTAACATAATACGTATCAGTTAAATTTGTATCAAGTACTAAGTCAGTTGATCTAGCTTTATCTGCAATCTCTGGCTTTTGCGAATTAGTTTGAGTTTTATCGTCATTTAAACTATCGTCATACGCTTTTTTTGCACGACTTGAGTAAATGTTAACCTTTATTCTACTTCCTCTTAGTATATTTTGATTGAATCCTGGAAGTTTTACCTTCAATACATTCTTTTCAGCTTCAATTTTATTATGTGTGTTTAATAATTTTGAGAATTTATAATTAGTGTGAGAGTTAAGGTAATCTGTCCCAGCCCATTTAACAATATCATTTTCCAAATAATCAGTTAATTCAGGGGCCTGATACACGCTTAATCCATCAGGTGAAGGCTCAGATAAAGGCTCAGAATACCAGTCTTTTACTGGAGATTCTTCTCCGTGGCGGTATAGAACAACCCTCTTTCGAAATCCTTCAGTTTTTAGGATATCACCATTGTCACCTATCATTGAGTACTCAAGAATCTTTAGATCTGACATAGTTGTTCCAACTTCAGCGTTTGATAGAACTAATGAAATAGTCGATTCAGTCGAATCTAACTTTCCACCTTTTTCTGCACGGCTTACGTCTAAGTAATCAGTCGCGTACGATGGATAACTTTGAGGTATTTCAGCGTCATCTTTAAATTGTTTAAATTGCTTCTCTACGTTAATAAAATTTAAGACATAATACCTGTCAATAAAGCAGTCAAAAAACGTCTTTTCGTTCTTGTATGAATGATCTGTTACCTGTTTAATAAACGATTTATAATTTAGATTAGGATTAATCCAAGTCATTGCATCATTAGTTGAATCTTCATTACTGGCAAAACCAAGGCCAAGTTCCTCTGCTATCTTTTTTAAAGCTTGAGCAGACGTCATATTTGAATAGGACTTTATAAAATTCCCATTTAACTTAGGGACATATAACTCTCCAAAGAATTCATATCTAACTGAAAAACCTCCGACTGGAATTGACTGAACTCCAGTAATCAGGAAAGTTTGAGAAAATGATTTAAGCTTAGGATGGCCAGTTGCAACGTACGCTGTTAATAGGGGCTTGGTTTTTGGGTACCCTACTGAGGTTAGCGAGCCAGTCGAATCTAACACACTGACATGAATGGTTGGAATTAATGAGTTTGTAAAAACCGTCATTCCTAAAATACTATCAGCTGGCATTCTAGAATTCCCAATCATTATTAATGGAGATTTTCTACCCAAATTCTGAGCAAAACCTGAAGCGTCCGGATTACGAATCTGTCTAGTAGAGTCTGGTGTTTCTAGGTCCAGTACATCAATACTTGGCGGAGTTATCTTTGGCTCAAGCGATAATAGTATTTGGTCGGACAATGCCATTATGAAAATATCTTATTTTTTACTAACGCTGCCTGTAGCTTGGTTCTAGAAATTGGATCAGGACAATCTTCTTTCTTAACTGACGTTACGTCGGTTCCAAATACAATTTTACCATTAACAACCTTCACTGAATTATCTTTAGCGATATTAGGCGGAGCCACCGTTGCTGCTGAATTAGCCTGTAGATAGTCAAGGCGATTCTTATCCTGTTTAGTTTTAGGAGAAATAAACGCAGTCTTTTTCTTCTTTCTAGTAGAAGTCTGCCAATTCTCATTATTTCCATTAATATCAACCGGTTTGACCAACATCCCAGATAGAGCAGAGCCGTCTGGTACTTTTATTAAGTCATTAACGTCTAGCGAAAATGGATTAGAGATTCCGTTGTATTTAAAAAGAACACATACGAAACTGGCAGTCTGATAAAATATTTTGGAAATCAAATCCCCTCGCATCTGAATTCCTTCTTCGACTGCATACGTTCTTCCTTGGTTAACTAGAACTCCTCTAAACGAAACACTTCGCCGAGTTAAGTCGTTAACTACATCGCCGTTTGTTTTTGTAAAGTCGCCTTTTTGTTGTAAAACTTTTAAATCTAGCATACTTAATCTTATTAATTTTGTCCGTATTCTCTTTGGTAATAGTATAGAAGTAAACTATCATCAAGGCCTCCACTCTTATCTGCATCATTGAATTTAGCCTCATTTTGCTCAAATCCATATCCTCCGAGAAATCTATTTCTAAAGTTATGATAGCGACCTTTTGATCCCGCGCTTAGACTATTGTAATACTCAGTTAATTTTTCAGTAGACGCATCTCCACTTGTTCCAGCAATAGCATTCCATGTAGTATTATTCTGTTCGCCAAAGGTGTCTTCTAAAGTTGACGATTTTAGCATACCTGCCGTTAACTTAGTCTCACCAGCGTTAAGCATTCTCTCAATTGCCGTTTTATCTCTCGGCTTTCCTTGTTTTAAAGTAACCGTAAATGTTACGCCAGTAGGAAAATCGTCAGGGCCAATTTCTTGATCCCACTCCATTGCAGTATTCGTACAAATTAAATCCCCCATTACGAAAATAGGGTTCATTGGATTTCCAACGACTAGATGCCACTCTCCAACCGGTCGGTCCGATAGTGCTGCCTTAATTGAAATTAGGTCAGGCACTGCTGATCCAAGCTTAGTCATCAGCGCAGACTGTATTCCATCACTTAATAATTTAGCCGGGTCATTCATAAATTTACTACCGGCTAGGTCAACTGCTGACAACATACTGCTTACGATCTTAGAAAATTCTTCTGAATTATTGCCTGAATAAGTCGACCCCCAGCTAGTCAGCATCTTTCCCAACGCCTCAGTCATTGTAGGGCTAAACTTTAAACCTACTTTAGGGTAATATCTAGCAAGCTGCCCTAAAAATTGTGCATCATTGTAAGTTAAATTCATAAAATTAGAAATTAGGTCTAGTGCTGCTATTTTTGGACTTAATCCATTAAAAGACCTAAATGAATATGCGAATTTAATCGTCATTCCAGTTTGACTATTAGTTTCTTGCATACCGCGTTTTCTTCTAGAAGTCTTATCAATTACGTTAACTGGCCCGTATATTCTATTCCAATATGGACCAGTTGTATATAAGTTCTTTTGATACTGTTGCATTTTTGCATCGTATCCACTAAGCTCCTGGATGTTTTGATCCGACCCACTAAATGTTGCGTATGCTGCCTCAAGTGTAGTTTTTAATGCAGCTCCTCCAGGAAGACCCTGTATAGTTGATAATAATTCACTAAACGTAACCTCATTACCTGTGATTTCTTGTTCAGAAACAGTCAATGATTCCCATGGAATGTCCCAAGCAAATATTCCTAATTTATTTAAGTCGTTAAGAGTGTCTGACCCAAACCAAGTAACTGCCTGTGCAATAGGTATTGCATTTTTACGCTGATCCGCTTGACCGAGTCTCAAGCTATCTGCAATTGGGAATGGGTATCTACGTAGGGTTACTAATCTATTATTCGGAACCTTTCCATAGTCTTTACAATACATAAAATCAGTTAATGCATAAGGCTGGAAACCAACTGAGGTCCCCGCCGATATGTTTGCTCCCCACTGCTTTAATTTAGTAGCAGACGGATTCGATAAAATTCCTTCTTGATTAGTCTTAAAATTTCTAGCCTTCTGCCTAAGAGGGCCAGCCACTTTTTCCCATTGTGCAAGCTTTGCAAGTAGAGCTTTAGTCCTTTCTGCCGGGTCAGTTATTCCACTGGCATTAATTCCAATAATCGCCAATTGTATGTCACTTGCTGCTTTATCTTCTGCTTCGTATTGGCTTGAATCTTTTAAATTACTTGAAAATCCAATAAAGTGACCTTCTGCTCGATATTTACTTCCTGCATTTAAAGGAGAGTACTGAAAAACTGTAAATTTATTAAATATCGAACTTACATTATGTTGGATTATTCCGTTATTCTCAGTTCCGATTAGAGATCCAAGTTCTCCAAAATCGCCTTTTAGAGTTCCAGTACCTCCAACTTTAGCTAAGGCCTCCATGTAATTAACTCCAGCGAATGCCGTATCGGTTACTAGATTAGTATGCGTTGTTATTTCGTCTGCCATTTCTTTTGATTTGTTTCGTTATAGTTATTTATCGACCTAAATAAAAAAAGGAAGATCGACAGACCTTCCTTTCCAGTATTTCAGAGTAACTGATTAGCTTCCGATCTGCACCGTGTATGTAAATTTACTTACGTCAAATCCACCGTGCATGTCTATTTCAATACCATGTGGATAAAAAGGCAAGCCTTCTATCTTAGCTTCAACTCTTCCTGAGAAATCTCCGCCGTCTTCTAATTCAATCTCGTGCCAAATTTCTTCATCGGTAGCCTCGTCCCAAATTGAATATTCTATCATAAGATAGAAGCCCTTAAGTTCAAAATCAATATCCTCAATTCCATGTCGTGAGTGAACTGCATCGATTTTATACAGTATCTTGCATGTTCCGTGAGAATGGTCGTTTATTTCCGCCATTGAGTCAAAACCTAAATCTTTCAGCTGGTCCTTATCTTCAGGAGAAATACCAGCAGCCTTGTTTTCAATCTGTCTAGGAAAATTAGTTAAGTCAACGTCATATCTTTCCACTTCCATGGTCAATACATCATCTGCCCATGGATTTTTGTATTCTTCGTATAGAGCTACGTGTTTCTGCATTATTTAGCGAATTTTAATTTTTTCTTCTCTGAAACTGCTTCGGATTTAGCAATTACTGCTAATCTATATTCCAGCTCCTTAAACGAAGACACTCGACGTTCATTAACTAATTTACTCTTAGCTAAATTACGTTTTTTAGACTCATCAACCTTCTTAACAAGGTCGATATTATCTTGGTAAAGTCCTGGGACTACCACAATTTCTTCTCCGTTAAACTCAATTGGTCTAACTAATTCTACTTCAAAACGATCCACATCTGGTTCGTAACTGTTTTGATAAATCTCGGTGATTACTGCTTCAAGGCCATCTACTAATTCCAACAGACCGTTTTGCATCTCCTCAACGTCCGTCTTGATTACCACCTTGTCTCCGACTGAAAATTTCATACTTTCTCTTTTTTAATTTTTAGGGTTAAGTCTTCGGTTCCTTTAATAAGGCGGTGCCAGTCATGTTTAGGAATCGTTACTATATTATTTAACGACGTCGGCAGTGCATTATCCATTTGAATCATCCAGTCCGTGTCATTTTCTGAAATTAAATGTCGAGTTTCGTCGTCTCTATGCCATTTTAACTCAATTGGATCTATGTCTTGTGAGAAGGTTCTAACAAGTTCAGTACCAACCTCATTAATATCAACATAAGGCTTTATCATTTCTTTCTTACCTTTTGAGCTAAGTCCTTATCCGCCTTTCCCCAAGTTCCACTTGATTTTGTAACAAAAGAGTTTACTCTAGCATGGGCCCATGCTTCTTGACTTTGACCTGGTCGGTGACCTGTCTTCCAAGCAGCCATTCCTCTATTAAATACTTGCTTAAGAATACCAAATGGCATCTTATATTTTTCAGCTTTCTTCTTTAGTGATTTGTCTGCTGGGCTAGACTCATTAATTTCTACCCATTCGGAAAATTTATAGACGAGAGTCTCATCCATTTCACGATTCACCTTTTTGGTAAATGAGCTTTTAACTTTAGAGCCTTTAAATTTTCCTGATTTATCTAGGTCTCCGGGCATTGGTTTATATGCATTATCGTCCGAATCGCTCATTTTTGATTGACGATTCATTTGATTCAGCTTTTTATTCTTTTGATCCTTAGCCAGTCCTTTAAAATACGGACCTGATTTTCCAGTTACCTTGCCTTCGTTCATTTGTACCTATTTTATTTTACCAAAATCCTGGGTAAGTTTTACCTCCCCATAAGTTAGCATATCGATTTATTCTACATGCCCAATAACCGGCAGTAAGTCTATCATTTTTTAGATGACATTGGTGCCTAGCCGCGAAACTTTTTCTAGCTTTCGGATCACTAACCTTTGCAGTTAGTCCACCGTGAACGTCTCCAAATGAAATCTTCTTTACCCTTTTTGTTTTTGGATTCATTACGTAAACGTGGTATTTCTTGGCTCCACCTCGAGCAGGTTTTCCAAGTTCAACCGATCTTCCTTGATACTCTGCCTCAAATAGAAAATCTAATGGAACTAGTTCTCCACCGTATTCTCCAAATAAACCTAAATCCGTTTCTTCAAACAGAATCTGATCTATTCCAGACAGTGCTAATTCGCCTGACTCAAATCGACTTCGGGCTTCAGCTAATAGGCTAAAGTGAGCATCACTGGCTGGTCTATAAATAGACTCGCATACTGATAAATTATTTGTGATATGGTATTCTAAACCTTCAGACATTGGATCAAGATCCGGATTAGGAATCATTCTCCATCGTTTCTCTAGATTTGCTCCTTGACCTCTAGCTAATTTAACTTCTATTGAATTTGCTTTTACTACCTCTAATGCATTAATATAATCCCCTGAATCCAATAGATCCTGAACCATTTCTGCATCGTCTGCTGCAAGTTTTGCCATGTAAACTACTGGGTGTCTTTGTTGATTGAAGTGGCATCTCATACTCATCATACTTAGTGTATGATTGAACGATTTAGCTTGACCTCCAGTAAATCCCATGTCTTCAAGCTCTCCTAGTTCTTCTACGTTTGGAGCAGGCATAAAAGATTCAAGACCCTTGCAATCAGCGATCCCATAGTACCATTCACCATCTACTTCTTCAACTGATTCATTGAATGCTTTAAATGGTTTAATATGGTTTTGCATTTGCATAATTTAATATTATTTAAGCCTCTTCGCAAAGGTGTTCTTCGTTAACTGAATACCCAACTCCGCAGTTTTCGCAAACCATAGAGTTTTCTTCCGACTCGTCGTTCTCGCGAATAGAGTCTTCTGCCATTTCATTGATTAAGAAATTTGCAACTTCTTCGATATCGTCCTTTGATGTAGCTATATGATCTGCTGCCCAATCGTGTCCATTCGTTAGAACCGCATCCACTTTTGATGGATCCATTTCCAATAAAATATCAACAAGTCTCTTAATTGTCTCTAGATTTCCAAAGAACATATAATTCTCAGCTCTATGATCATCATGATCAGTTGTGTGAGCTACTCGTTGTTCCATATCGTGATGAGGCGCTCTATGCGGCATCATTTCATGGTGTTCTGGTCCTTCTAGGAAATTTTCAAATGTTTTAACAATTTTATTCATTATTATAGGTTATTTTGTTCTTTTATAAAATCAGCGAAGCCTAATACAACGCCATACTTTTTCTTTTTGCCTTTTTTCTGAATTCCGAAATTATCTCCAGAACCAAATGATGTTTCAGTCGGTGGTGTAATAGCTCCCATTCCGCCAATTGATCCAGGTACCTGTGGAGAAACTCCAGGAGCTACTCCATCTTCGCTAACCTGTTTAGCCTTAGGTTCGTCTACTACAGAAGTATCGAATATGAATAGTCGACTAAACGCATCAGCTTTCATTTCTCCTTCTCGGCCTTTTACCGCTTTTCCTATTACTTTAGCTGCGCCGTTTAGGGTTTTTGCATAAATCGCATGTGCCCATTTACCAGTTCTTTCAAAAGCTTGTGCAGTTACTCCGCCGGTTTTTTCTCCACCGAATATCAACTCCATTAACGATTGAGCAGCTTTTCTAAATTTCATTAATTTAGTTTCGTCTGCTATTTGTTTTCCATTTACTGGAAGAGAAGTTCTTTCGTATAACGGTAGTTTCTTATTAAAATCGTAATGGATTCCTTTATATTTCTTGGTATCGAATTGCTTATTCTTAGCCTTTTCAATTAACGCTACTTGAATCTGGTCAATTAGTCGCAATAGGTATTCCTTTGCTTCAGTCGATACGTCCGGAAATCCATTAACGCTTGTTCTAAGCTTATTCGCTTCCGCTAAAATATCATTCTCGTTTGTCCAATTTGTGTATTGAAATTCAAATATTCGTCTAATTAAAGAGGCAACGTTCTTATTTACGTAAACTCCAGCCTTAATGTCAGAGGTTACGTCATTTCCAAGTTCTGATGATATTTGAGAAGTGTACGTTGCTGTAGCATCTTCAATTCCGGCTGAAACTTCCTCCGGCATTTCCGCTGCTAAGATTTCAGCTGCTTCTAAATTTGAAAATACTTCCTGTGCAGCAGCTTCTTTTTCTTCTTGATTTTGAGCTCCTTGAAATTTAGAATAAGACTGTTTAGTTTTCTCTGCTGGTATAATTACCATTAGTGAATACAAATTATAGAGTTCATCGTTTATTTCAGAAACCTTTTTATTAATTTCTTCACTAAAATCAGGCTCGTCACCAGCTTTCTTTTTAGAGGCTTTGTTTTGATAAATTAGCTCAATTACTCTAACTCTACAAACAAATTTTGTAATTTTATCTGTAATTTGACCAACTTTTGCTTCATTTACCGGAACCTCATTTAGAGCTTTCATTAACTCTTCTCTAAAGACTTTGATTCTTTCCTGTAAATATGCAAAATACTCCTCAAGAGTTTGCTTCATTTTAGGATCCGAAAATATCTTTGACAGAGTCGGATCATCTAATTTTCCAGTAAGCTCATCTTCTCCTAAATTAAATAGCATATCAAGAAGACGATTTAGGTCCTCGTTATTATCGCCAGTAGGCCCAGATCCAGTCGTATCATCTTCGGACTTTACTTTATTGAGAATATCGTTAGCCTCATCGCCGATCTGAATCAGGTCAGTTTCAAGAATTAAATTCTCAATTGATTGTAATTTTCTTACTTTTAAAAACATATTACTTTTGTTGTAGCAAATATTGCGTTTTGTTTTTAAGGACTAGTACCTCATCTATTAAATTATACAGATCAGAATCTTCCTCTCTATCAAATATTTCTGCAAATGTTCCACGTAATGCTTCATCTACTAATTTAAAGAATTCCATGTAAGCCATATCATAATCGTAAACCATAATAGCTGCTTCTCCGAACTTAAGATTTTGTGATCCGTATTTACCAGCAATCGCTTCAACTATTGTGTCCATGCTCTCAATAAAACCTTCGTAGAAAGCTCCAAAGTGACGGTGTTCAGTATCGTATCCAGTTTGCCAGTGAATTATTTTTGCCTGATCCGCGATCTGCATTAGAGATAGCACGAAATAGGCGATTGTTTTGTCTTCACCCGTATGTGGTTCAGTAAGGTCTTCTAGTCCAAACATTAGTTTTTAAAGTATTTTTATCTGTCATTATCTCCACGGCCAAGCGGACCAAGATAGTCGTGATCCTGCATATAGTCATTCGCTTTATTATTATATTTTTGGATTTTCTGCCATTTCTTAAACGGTGTAACCCAAAAGTCGCGATTCACTTTTTTCTGTAAAAAATCGTATACTTCGTTCCCGGTTGGATGCTGCATCACAGCATTCTTTAAAGGTTCTTTACCCTTCCGGTAGTTATCTACGTTTTTAGCGCTCTTTTCCATAGGGTTATTTATTAGGCAATCTTCCACTACTTTGGAAGTTCTCAAGTAAAACTTTATCCAAGTATTAAATATAATTAGTTAACAAAAACTGTATACATCAATGAAGTTTAACGAATTAACCCCAGAAGATGTTTCCAACCTATCTAATCTCTATTGGAATAAGGATTTAAGTTGGGACACCAGAATGAAAGAATTAAGCTCATTTCTAAATAAGTCCGAGAGAACTGTTCAGAAATGGTTAGCCAAATTAGGAATAACTGAAAGTTCAATACAAGAATCACCGCAATTAATTAAAGCCCGAGAGCGAAAATTCAATAAAAAGAAGAAACGTTTCATTATCACCTGGGCCCAAAACGATACGCCAGTTCATGAAGACTTTGTATCCAATATCGAAAAGTACGCAGATCACATTAATGCAGATATCCACGTAATCGCAGGTCGCTATAAAAACCCAACCTCCGTTTTCTCTGATAAAAATTACGAAACGTGGTCTAGTCGAATTGAAACATATTTAGATGCAAATAGACATGAGGTTCACAAACACATGTGGATCATGTCAGATATTAAAATTCAGCCAACCGCAGTTGATCCAATGACTGGTCTTCAGGGAATGACTGGTATTAACTCATGTGTCTTTGGCTCTCCGAAAGTTCATTTAGAAACAGTTCCTGTACTTGAAGGAAATCTTCCAAAAATGATGATGACTACTGGAGCATGCACCGTTTCTAACTATACTGATTCTAAATCAGGTAAGAAGGGAGAATTCCACCATACTCTTGGTTTTGTAGTCGTTGAAATAAAAGACTCTAATACATTCTTCGCTAGACAAGTAACCGCAACCGACGATGGTAATTTCACTGACCTATACAATCGAGTTGAATACAATGACGATACTGAATCAAGCGAAATCTCTGAAGTAACTTCAGTAGCTGCCGCGATCCTAGGCGATCTTCACTATGGTCAACACGATCAACGTGTAATTAATAAAACCCTAGACCTATTTAAGAAACTTCATCCTGAAAATGTTATTCTACATGACGTATTTGATGGACTTTCAATTAATCATCATGAAATAAACGACCCATTCATTCAATATCACAGAGAGCAGGACGGGTCTAACTCATTGAGAAAAGAGGTCGATGCAATGCTAGTCGGGCTTGAGGATTTTAGAGACTATAATGTAGCTATCGTTAGAAGTAATCATGACGATTTTCTAGACCGTTGGTTAAAAACCACTGACTGGAGAAAAGCTGCAACCATAAAGAACTCTCTTGAGTACATGGAATACAGTTCTCTACTGCTTAGGGGAGTTGCACCAAATGGAGTTATTCCGTACCTAATCAACGAGAGATTTCCAAGTTTCAAAACATTAGGCCGAAGTGATAGCCTTGTCGTAAATGGCTGGGAGCTTGCTCAACACGGAGATGTAGGTTCAAACGGATCACGCGGATCTCTGCTTCAATTTAGAAAATTAAATACAAAAATTGTAGTTGGACATTACCATTCTCCTGGAAGAAAGGACGGCGCGTTAGCTGTAGGGACTTCAACTAAATTAAGAGTTAACTATAATGTCGGACCTAGTGGATGGCTCCAGTCACACGTAATCATCCACCATGATGGTAAAGCGCAACATATCAATTTTATAAAAGGAGAATTTACAACTCTGTAGATTCCTAACCTAATCACATAAAAAAAGCTCCTTATGGAGCTTTTTTAGTTTAGTTAGTCTTCTATTTGAATTATAGGAGTTGGGTTAGGTTTCTTAATTTCATCTTCGATCACATTCTCATGACTAATAGATTCAGTTAATGATTCCATTAGATCTTTATTTAAGTTATAGAATTCTGAATGTATGGTGATCGGGGTAGCTTCTTTAAATGAAGCAAAATCTCTGTTTTTAATTGAGGTCATAATTGATTCTCCAATACTTGTAGTAGGTACTTCAATTAACGAAGTCTCTCTCTTAATATTTAGGTTTCTTGATCTCTTTTTTGCTAAGTCTAATTGTAGTGCGATATCTTTAATTCGGCTAGGTTCTGCTGCGATGCTAACTGGCTCAAAACCAGGTTTTATTGCTTTAAGTATAGATTCAATATTTCCATCTCCAACCATTACGTGACCTGCTATATTAGGTTTCTCGTTTGCCGTTAATTTAGATAGGGCGTTATTAATAGTTTCTTTCTTAAACGGGAAGATTTTTCCTGATTTTCCAGGATGTACGCATATTAATAGAGTAGGAAGTCCGTTTTTCTCAGTAAGGATTTTTGCATTCTTTAGGTGTCCTTTATGGATCGGTTGAAATTCTGAAATCAGTAAATTAACTTTCTTTACTTTACGCTCTTCATTTTGCGCGATATCGTATGTTTCAAAATAGCCAGGATTCTTATCGTCTCCTACAAATTCATTGAATGAAGGAAAATAGTTTTCAAATAATTGATCTCCCATTGCAACCTGTCCAAGTTTATCGATTTGTGCTAATAAATTAGTCTTCATTGCATCAGTGAATAGATTTGAATTTACTTTAACTTTCTTTTTTCTAAAAATATTAATGAATATTCGGTAAATTTCTTTATAATTAGGATTCTTTGCAATTATAGTAGTTACGAATGGATCATTAATTAGGTCTAAATTAATATCAAACTCAGGTTTTTGTAGAAACGCTGGGACCTGAATATCTAGATCTCCGTATTTGTCGCCGTACTCTTTAATAAACTCAGCAAACAGTCGATTTATCAGAGAAACGTATCTCTCCTCTGGAGTTTCTCCAGCCTCAACGAATTCCCTAAGCTCTGATATTCTGTAGCCTTCAATAAAATTCATTAAATCAATAACAATAATCCAAATATAATCATCACTCTTCCTTTGAACTTTCTCAGGCGATAGCTGTTTTGCATTATCGTAAAAAACGGGATCAACTAATTTCGCTAGTACTGAAGCTTCATTCGCTGTTTTATTATCATCAAAGAATCTAAATACAATTTCGTCAATTGATCTCTCATACTCTTTAGTTTGAGCCGTTTCGTCAACAGTTGGATCCAATACTGCCATAATGTGTTTAGTGAATGAGATCGTTTTGAACTTTTCAATCAATGAAGCTGCTGGAGTAAACAGGAATTCCTGTATCTTTACCTTTTGTTCGTCATTAAGTTTACCTTGAAATAGAATCGCTGGAGGATTTACTCCAAGCTTACCAGCCCATTCGTTTAATTTACCGAAATCATGAATAATCTCAGATAATTGGTAATTTTCATCCAATACCTTAATGTGACTTAGGGTTAGAGGAGTTTCACGATTCGGAGTATAATCCATTCCAAACACGTAATTTTCAGGAATTGCTGAAATTACATCAGTCCCAAGACTCTCAAAATGTCCAATGCCCGGCTCGTAGTAGCGACTAAGAACTCGGTCGATGTAACCAATTTTGCTGTCTTTTTTAAAGAAGTTAAAGTTATTCTGTTGTGCATCTTTCTTGGCACCAAAATAGGCACCGTCAATTTTTTCGTTGATGATAACTGTCTTATTTAAAAGACTGTCAAGGAAGTCCTTTCCACGCTTTTCATAAACGTCTCGTAAGTGTGATAATCCTGCCATATCTGTTATTTATTAGGCTCTATTCCTAATAATGTATAACACTCGGCATTAAATGAATTAACCGAATCTTCATCAAACTTATTAAAAACGATGCTTAGTTTGTTATTTTTTTCTGAATTTACAAGATCTTTTACACCAAGCTCAATTAGATGAGCCATTAGTTGCTGTTCTTCTAGTGTAGAATGTGCTCCATCCCAAGTATCTTTAACTCTGCTAGAATCACCAGTTTGACCTGCAACTGAAACTACTAACGTTTTTGAATTTGCATATAAATTAGTTTTCAATAGAGTTAAGAATTCAAGCTCAGCTTTAGTTCGAGTTAATCTTTTTCTTAAGATTGCCCAAGTGTATGCAGATATGATAGCTCGATCAAATATCCAAATTTTATCTGAATATTCAGGTCTAAGATTCATTTCCATAATGGTCATGATATTTCCCAAGCTAAAATAATGAAGACTTGGATCAGTGTCTAATCCAACTAATCCTAACGTTTTAATATGATCTGCGAAATAGAATTTGTAGTACTCAATTCTTGGATCATTTGCCTTCTCGATAAATTGATTAATTAAAAATGTTTTGCCACAGTGCCTGGCGCCTTCTACGAATAATATCATTGTATGCTTAATTTTTCAATTTGAGATAGTTCAGCAATGGACCTAGCGGTTTCCCATGCGATTGTAATTACTCGACTCTTATCAACAAAGATGAATTCAATATCAATCATTAAGCCTGCATCCAAGAATGCTTCTGTGTACTTAATGATTTCCCATAGTGAATCTTCAAATATTGTGATTGAATTAGCTTCGTGAGTTCTAATCAATTTAAGGGCAACCTCAGCCTTAGCAGATTCTCTTCCAAGAAAGAACGTTTTATCGAATAAGATTCCGCCATTATCTCTAAGTATTTCAAGAACTCTTTCTTGACAGGCTTTAACTCGGTGAGTTATTAAAAAACTAAGAACGTCTGGTTGCGCTTGAGTTTGCTCGCAAGTATTTAAGATTGCTCGAATGTTGAACTCCGGTGATAAAGACTCAGGCGAGTCAAACCAGTCGTAGGGCGTAATTCCCTTTGCTTCTTTGCATGTGTAACCTGGCACTCTAAAGAGAGTTTCGTCAAAGTCGAATATGTTAATATGAATATGATTTTCCATAGAGTATTTTACTGATAAATAACCTAGTAGTTTTATCTAATATACTAAATTATGAACAGATCGCTAAGAAAAACAAGAGAATACGATGGAAACCATTATCAATTGGTTAGAGACTGTGTGCAGGCGCAAAAACCTTTCGTAATTTATAACTTTACTAATTCAAAACAGTACAATCAAGTCCTAAAAGACCTAGATGACTATGGCAAGCTGCCTTATGTGCTACAAATACTAAATTCAATAGAAAATAGCGGCCACCGGATCAAGAGATCATTTCCTAGTATCTTTGTTACTAATGAGGGTTCTGACGTATCTCATGAGCAATTCAAGGAGATGGTTAGAGGGTCAATTCAGCACTATAAATTAGACTCAGTTGTATGCCTTTACGATGGAGGCGTCTCTGTCTTCTACACAAACGGTGATCATCATGAACTTGGGGATTCAATTTACTCAAGTAATATAATTCAAGAGTTCAATAGTGACTTCTATCAAATCGAAAGTCTATATTATTGCTTTATCAGTTAAAACTTACTGCAAGTTTTTGATAAAATATAGGTATGGAAGAAACTACCCCAAAAAGAACTATTGCTGAAGTTTTTAGAGAGAAACGAGAATCGTTCTCTGGCGAAATCTATGTAGGAATCAAACTTCTCGAGCACATTCGTAAGATTCCTGAGGCTCAAGTGACATTTCTTAGCTTAAGGCAGAGAATGCTTGAGGAGAATCACACTCTTATTGAGCACTTTACTCAACTTAAGAAGACTTTCCGTGAAAAGAAGGGTGAAGAGTGGATCGATGCATCAAAGAATCATCAAATGAGGTATGGCGCTAATGAAAAGAATACAATAGTTGATGGAAAGACCGCCTCGCTTAAAGAAAAGATCGAACAGGTTGAAAATCAGATAACTTTTTACTCAGATTCCATTAAAACAATTGACGCAGTTCTATTTGGTATTAAAACCAGATTAGACGTACAAAAGCTCCTAGACGGGCATTAAAAATATTTTAAATGCTTGTTAACCTTTAAATTATCAAACGATCGACAATTTCTTGTACTTGTAAGCCATGACACAAAGGGCGAACTCAAAGATCTTCAATTCTATTTTAAAAAGAGGCAAAAAGGCTATCTTTTTAATCGTCTATATAAACGAAAGTTATGGGACGGATACGACCATTTTGTTGTAGTCGATAAAGAAACCGGCGCTCACAAAATCGGAGTCGGCCTTTGGAAAGAACTATTTAATTTCAGTAAGAAATTTGAGTATGAGGTTCATATCGAAGATTATGAGAAATTATTTAACTTAAATTTCACAAAGGATCAACTTGCAAAGTTTACGTCAGTTATGCTGGATGGTTCAAACATTGAGGCTAGAGACTATCAATTAGAGGCAGTATTTCGTGCCTTAAAATACAAGTTCTGTTCTCTTGAACTTGCAACATCTGCTGGTAAAACAATTATTTTCTTTTTATATTTAGCCTTTCTTAAGAGAAAGGGTATTCTCGCCGGAAATGGCAAAAAAGCCCTAATCGTAGTTCCTAGAGCTGGACTAGTTAGTCAAACTGCTGAAAAATTCACAGACGATTACAATACCGGTCTGATGAGCTTTAACGTAATGACGATCGGCGGAAAGAGTAAGTACACAGACAAAGCATTTGCTGAATCTGAGATAGTTATTTCAACTTACCAAAGTCTAATTAACAGACCTCCTGAATTCTTCAAGGAATTTAGCATTGTTTGTATCGATGAGTGTCACACAAGTAGAGGAAACTCTGTTCGGGATATTTTAATACAGTCAGTTAATGTCGAATACAAACTTGGACTTTCCGGAACAATTAAAATAGAAGAAGACTATTCGGATTTCTTCAGAATTCAAGAATTTCTTGGTCCATTAAGTATGACTCTATCCGCAAGTCACTTAATTGAGAATAACTACTCACCTGATGTCTATATTAAAATGGTTTACTTAGAATATCCTAAAACTGAACCTTTTGTTGAGAAATACATGGCTCTGCGAGAAGAAGGAAAGTCCGGTAAAGAGATGTACGACTCTGAAAAAGCGTTCATTGTCTCTTACGAACCTAGAATTGACTTCATTTCTGCATTCGTTAAGAAACTTGAAGGAAATACTTTGATTCTATACATAAACGTTAAGGATCAGTACGGCCAGCGTATTTGTGATAAGATTAAGGAATGGAGAGAGCACGTTTATTACATAGACGGTGGTGTTGATAGCTCAGATCGTGATGAATATCAAAGAATTATGGAAGCTGGTCCTGGCGTTACACTAGTCGCATCATACGGAACTTTCTCTACTGGAATTGACTTAAAAAACGTTAATCACATTATCTTGGCCGAGAGTTACAAATCTGAGGTAACAATACGTCAATCTATTGGTAGGGGAATGCGTGGATTAAAAGGGAAAGTTAAGGTAACGATTTACGATCTAATAGACGATCTTAATGGCTACATCGTTAAGCACGGTCATGCTAGAGAGAAAATTTATAAGAGTCAGAAATTCATTGTGTCAAAACACAAATTTGACTTAAATAGATTCGTTAATTAATAGTCTTCTGAATCAGAGGTCCATACGTAAAAATCAGCTAATGCAGTCTGTCTAAATCTATTAATATCATCTTTAATTGCATCAAGATCCCTTTCTATTTGATACAATTCATTCAGTTTTTCACGTAACCAGTTTTCAACTTCATCTCGAGCTTCAATAATCTCCTCTGCTTTAGCAGCAGTCTCTTCATCAATTATTCCAAACTCAATGAGCTCAGCAGTCTCTTCTGGATTTTCAATGATTTGTTTTAGTAACTGAATTGATCCAGCATTTGCGTCTGCTACTTCTTCTAAGTACATATCGAATTTATCTTCTAGAATTCTTTCCAAGTCAGAATGACTGTCCTCCATTGCTAGTAATAGCCAGCCTCCGCTTTGGCCCCCTACTCCAACTTTAGTTAACCAGTCATACGTATTCATATAGTCTTCTGAATTAACTTCGTAAGTCTCTTCCATGAATCTACCCCACTGATCCCACATTGCTGATTCTAATGACGACTCATCTTCTTCAATTTCCTCAGCTGAATATCCTTTTAGTGCTGCCCATTTCTGTACATCTGGGTATGAGTGGATTTTCATGTCTAGTGCATAATGGTCGTTTCTAAAATTTCGACTTTCTCTATTATACCAGTAAGTATCCTCCAATTCATTAACCTGTTTATCAAAGTCTTTAAGTAGATCCAATATAACAGAATCTTCTGTGAACTTATTTAGGTATTGAGCATAGTGATTTGCGTAATTCCAATCACCTCTTTCTAGAATAAATTGTGAAAATGTATGGAGTCTTTTACCTAGCATTCTTTGCTTTAGTTGTTTCTTTTAACTCCATGTAGTTTGAGAAGCTTTGAACCTTATTTTCAGCTAACTGTAATTCCATTGATCGTACTTGAACTTGGGGTTGGCTTTGAGGCTGGGCCGGTTGAGGCGTTTGAATTTTATTAACTAATTCACTTACTTTAGTTTGAATTGACTGTAGCTTTTTTACTTGATCTGTCGTTAGTTGAGTTAAGTTCTCTTCTACCGTATACAGATACTCAATGAATGAATCCAATTGTTCCATTTAGATTGATATTTTTGAGGCAATTACAATGCCAAGTATTAGCTTTGCATAAATCAGTCTAAAATGAAGAAACGTGAAAATCACGTCACATTCTGCCTTTGATAATTTAACCAGACCAGTTTTAGTGTAAAGCTTATTCAAATTATTTATTAGTGTCACAGTTTGGTTAACTGACCTATTTCCTACTAGACCTGCCAGCACTTCGTTAAACGTTTCCTGGCTAAGAGAGCTCTTGCGATCTGAAACAAGAGTCATCCATTCATCCGCTTCTAAAGACATGTCGCGTTTTACTAAAAGATCCTTGGTTTTAATACCTCGGTCAATTCGCTTAGCTATCCTGTCAAGTTTTGTGATGGATTCAGCAATTTCACCGATCCAAATAAGTTCATCCTTTACAATTGAGATACTTGCGTTGATTGGAGATCCGGTGTGTCTAAAATTGATAACATACGGAGTTGATGATCTGCTTGTTTCAAAATCGTCATCGAACATCACAGCAGCGACTGGAGAAGTTGATATTTGAATATCAAAGTCTTTATCAAATGGAAAATTGCTTAAAAATGGATAAGCTCTATTAATTACAGAGCGATCAGTGTTTACCATGTTTTCAACTTTTTAGTTATTTATTTGGTAAATTAAACCCAAATGAATATTCACAAGTACAATACTCGTATATGTCAAAACAGTTAGAACAGCAAATTAAATCACTAGATTTAAAGCAGAATGCAATTAAAATCTTAATTAACTCATTCTATGGTGCCTTCGGTAACCGATATTTCTATTTTCATAATAACGAAATAGCTAAATCTATTACTCTACAAGGTCAAGATTTAATTAAATTCTCAATCCGGGCAGTAAATCACTACTTTCAGCACAAGTGGCACCTAGATACTGAACTTCATGAAATTTTAGGAATTTCAGACAAAAAAGTTTCTCAAATTGAAAAAGAAGCTGCAATTTACACAGATACTGACTCTGTGTATGTCTGTTTTGATTATGCAATTCAGTCAGTAGAAGGATTAGACTTAGATAATAAAGAGTCTCTTGAGTTCTGTTTGGCAATTAACCGAAACCGATTAAAGGATTATTTTGAACAAGCTTTTGAGAAATACGCAGTTCATTTCAACACAGACAATCGCCAAAATTTTGAGCTTGAAAATCTTTCTAGTTCAGGAATCTGGCTCGCTAAGAAGAAATACATCTTAAGCGTATCATATAAAGATAATAAGCACGAACGACTACTTGATAAAGAATCATTAATCATTAAGGGTCTTGAAGCAATTCAAGCTTCCTATCCAATTTGGGCAAGACAGCACTTACAAAAGCTGTATTCATATCTTTTAGGAATCGGGTATAACTTGGATCTTGAAGAAGACTTGATTCCGAAATTACAGGCTCTAAAAGACGAGTGTAATTCGCTAACGGTCGATGAGATTGCTTTTAACTTCTCAGTTCGAGTTTACGAAGATTACCTAAAGAGCCTAAATCCATTAGTAATGGAGAAAGGAATGCCGATTTACGGTAGAGCTGCTGCATATCACAATCACGTGATAAAGAAAACCAAAAATCAAAAGTATGCATTGATACGAAGCGGTTCAAAGATTAAATTTTACTATGCTTCGCCGAATGAGTATGAATTTGATATTTTTGCGTACGCTCCAGGCTCTTATCCAGAAGAATTCGCAGTGCCTATGGATAGAGATCAACAGTTCTTCCGATTAATCATTGAGCCAATTAATAAATTATTAGTTGCAATGGGTTATCCGGAATTAACTTCAGCCCTTGTTCGTAAAGTTGAACTTGTTAAATCAAGAAGCCGTAGCAAAGAATTCACAAACGAAGAAACTTTCCCACTGTATGCAGTTGACTCAAAAACTCTAGCCTATTCTGAAATTCCGGAAAGCTGCCAAGAATACATTGGTAATCCAGACAAGCCGGTACCTGCGAATTTATTCCCAGTTTACATTTCAGCAATTTCTAAATTTGGCCTAAATACAGTAATCGTTCCAAAACACGAACTTACTAAGTATCGCGATCGAGTAGCAAAGAAATTAGGAATTGAAGTAGAAGATCCATTTGCAATTCCAGTTGAAGTGATGCAAGAATACTTAAGATCGAATGGCTGGAGCGAAATAATCAATACTCCGTCTGGTGGTTCATGGTTGCAAACTGACAAGTACGAAAAAGCTGTTAAAACCGGAAAGGATTACTACAAAATGGGATACGATCTTGACAAAGCTTACAAAAACGCAACTAAACCAAAACCTGTAAAGAAGGTAACTATAACTGATGAGAATTGAGGAAATAACCGCATTCATTGAAACCTTATTACGTAAGAGATTCCACGATGTTCCTGAGAAACAAAAAATTGATGGAGAGACTGGCCGTAAGCTAAATTTCGCGTGTCCAATTTGCGGAGACTCGGACAAGAAGGTTTCAAAGAAGCGTGGTAACCTCTATTTAGATACTGGGGCTTATAAATGTTTTAATGATGGTTGTATGGCATATATGACCATGGGAGAATTTGTTGCCAGAATGAGTAAGGAACATGGAATCATGCTTCCAAGCTTTATCCTAGATACAGAATACTCACCAGTTGCAAAACCCAAAAAGACAGAGAATCAATTAATTAGATTCTTAACATCCGATACATCAAGTCTTGTTACAATAACTGAAGTAATCAATAGGTTCTCGTTAAAGAGACTTGATATGGTTTCAGAAGAATCTAGAGCGTATCAGTACATAAAGGGCCGAGCGATCAACTTAATTGAAGATTTCGGAGATTGTCTCTATACTGATTCATCCGATAATAAAGTCTATATTTTTAATTTCGATAGAAGATCCGGTAAAATACTAGGATTCTCAATTAGAAGTCTCGATCCAAATTCCGAACGTAAGTACATAATCAAGTCATATTCCGATATTATTCATATCTTCTCTCAGATAGGACTCTCGAAGGATCTGGTGGAAGATGCGAACTTTCTTAATAACTACTTCAATATCTTGAACGTTGACTTCAGCAAGCCAATCAGAATGACTGAGGGTCAATTCGATTCAATGTTCATAACTAACGCGATTGCAACCTCTGGTGCATCTAAAGCCAGAAGTATTTTCTCTAATCTAGGGTCAAAGGGTGCTACTCAAGTTATATTTGACCGAGATAAGGCAGGCAAGACTCAAATGATGAATTTTATCCAGCAAGGATACTCTGTGTTTTTGTGGAATAAAGCAATCGGTGACCTAAAGAGAAAATTTAGTTCTACTGAAGATATGATGGCTCTACAAAAAGTCAAAGATATTAATGACCTTTTCTGTTACATGCATGACAGAAATTCAAATACTTCAATTGAAAGCTTTAATGAATGGATCAATAGTTATTTTAGCGATTCCGTGTTTGACATGGCGTACCTATAAATAACTATATGAAACCGAAAGAGCAGAAGAGCATCAAGACTTTCTTAAAACCGCGAGCTGGAACAATCCGTCAGGGATACTTTAAACCAGCGTTCCCTGAGAAGTACGTTGGCGATACTTCGCAAATAATATTCAGATCAAGCTGGGAATTCAAATTCCTAAAATGGTGTGATCACAGCCCGACTGTTATTAAATACTCAAGCGAACCAGTAGGAATTCCTTACTATTCTCCTCTTGATAAACGCGGACACACATATTATGTTGATTTTTATATCGTAACCAAAGATAGCTCAGGAAAGGAGCAGTCTTGGTTAATTGAGGTAAAGCCTGACAAGTATACCAAACCACCTACTGCCCCAGCAAGAATGACTGACAAGCAAACTGCAAGTTATGTATATGCAGCCAAGCAATACATTGTAAATCAGGCAAAATTTGAAGCAGCTAAAGAGTTCGCTTCAGTAAGAGGTTTAAAATTTGGGATAATAACCGAAAACTTTCTGTTCAAATCAATATAAAAGATATAAATGACGCAATTAGAAACTATACAAGACTTTTATCAAAACGGAACAGACCCGGACTTTAGTCCAAACCCAAATCACGTATTCATAAATATGACTCGTGGTGGAGACCGTACTATTCTGATTCCTGGTCATTTTTATACTCATACTGAACTTGAACCAATTGGGCCAGATCAGGTTCCAACTTGGGACGAATACGAATTACTTAAATATCCTTCCGTAAAAGATGTGGCCCTTGCTGCAAAATATCGAGTAAAGAAGCCGTATTATGATAACCGCCCCATATTTCTAGCATTAAGCCCTGATGGATTGGGCCTAAATGTTAAATTAATGTCCCAACCTCTAAGAAAACGGTTTATTCGGACATACTTAAATAAAATGAGTACTCCATTAGCTAACTGTTTTGAAGACGGCAACCTAATGGAATTTAATAAACGAATCAGGGAACGAGCAGTTGCTCCATTTTTTACGGTCGATACGACATTTATAAAGACCCTACTTGGAATGCCGGACATTAAATTCAATCTTCTGGTGAATAAATACAATAGAGAAAAGATGCGAAACTTAACCCTTATCGACTGGGATACTGTTCCTAACTTACACTTAGCGAACTATTCAACTGACAGGACAATATCGGCTAGATCAAGTTTCTCTCTATTTGAAATAAAATAAACAATTAAATGGCAGGATTTTTAGACAGTAACCCAATGAAAGGGCTTAGATCAAGCTTAACCGCACTAAGTCGATTTGGTATGAAATACGATGACCTTCTTGTGAAGAACTCACAAGCGATAGGTTACATTGAAGGTCAGTTAACGGGTTTCAACAACGCAATGGGAGATGATCTGATGAAGGCTACTCTTGCTCTATCCGATACGACATCCTCATTAAAGAACAAGTCAATCGCGTTCTTTCAATTAGACTATGTTCAGAAAAGAGAGAGACTTAGGGATCTTGCATCAAATGGCGAAATTGAATTCGTTATTGAAACTATTGCAGATGATGCAATTGTATACGATGAAGATAATCGATTCTGTTATCCAAATGACCTAGTTGGAGAAATTAATTACCGAGGAAAGAATAAAGACCAACGTCTTAACTATCAAGAAAAAGTAATTGAGAAGTACCAAGAAAATTTTGCAAAGATCTATAGTGCATGGAGTTTCGACAGAGGAATTTCAGCATGGCAGTACTTTTACCAATGGTTAATTGAAGGTCACTTGGCATTTGAAATCATTTACGACAATATCTCAAATCCAAAAGATATTATTGGATTTAAGGAATTAGATCCATCTACTCTTTATCCTGAAGTAAAAAAAGATTCAGGCGGAAAAATTTATCTGCAATGGTCTCAACGTGATCCCATTAATAAGATGAATCGTACCTTAACTGATTCACAAATTATCTACATTTCATATTCAAATGAATTTAGAACCAAGCGAGTTAGTTTCGTAGAGAGACTACTTCGTTCATTTAACCTACTTCGTTTAATTGAACACTCTAAGATTATTTGGCATACAATGAATGCGCCAATTCGTTTAAAAACAAGCGTACCAGTTGGAACAAAATCAATGCAAAAAGCCAAAGAAGATGTTCGTGAGTTTACCAATACCTTAAAAGAAGATATAACATTCGATGGTAGCTCTGGAGAATTAATGGTTGATGGAAAACCTAATATTCTTTTCTATAAAAACTACGTTCTTCCAGTAAACGATAGAGGCGAGAAAATCGATATTGAAGCACTTGAATATCCAGGCCCAAATTTATCAGGCTCTGAATTATTAAAATACTTTCAAGATAAACTAAAGCTTGACTCTAAACTTCCATATTCACGTTGGTCAGAAGGTCAAGGTGCATACACTATGAATGCGGAAGGTATTTCAAGAGAGGAGATTCGCTACAATAAATTCATCAAGAGATTAAGATCAGCCTTCAAAGAGTTAATCACCAAACCTCTGTATTTGCAAATGTGCTTAGATATTAAGGATTTAAAAACGGATCACCGTTTCTCAAATGCAGTAGGTATGCTATGGCACAATGATAATGTATTCGAGGAGATTAAAACTCAGGAATTACTTAATAAACGTCTTGCTACCCTTAATGCAATGAAAGCGGTAGTGAATGATGATGCTAAACCTTACTTCTCAACCGAATACTTAATTAAAGAATACTTGAAATTAAGTGACGAGGATATTGCTAAAAACCGAAGCTACCAAGCAACTCAAGACAATGATGCTAAAGCTGACGGTGGCGCCGCTGCTGGTGGAGCCGCTGCTGCTGGTGGAGCGCCTGCTGCCCCAGCTGGAGAAGAACCGGCTGGTGGAGAAACCTCATCTGAAGTAGGAACACCAGGACAACTTTAATTTTAGGTATACATGAATCGTAAAGTAACAGTAATAGGTGGGGCCGGATTTATCGGATCTCACCTTGTTAAATCACTCGTAGAGCAAGGGTTCCGAGTAACCGTAATCGATAATCTATCGACCGGTAAGAAAAGCAACATTAAAAACTTAGCGATTGACCTAAGAGTCTACGATATTACAGGGGATCCCAAGAAGATCGCCGCCATCATTAAAGGTTCAGAATGCGTATTCCATTTAGCCGCATTAACTTCTGTCCAGGAGTCATTAGAATCACCTACTCTATATAATTTAGTAAATGTAATAGGAACCTCAAACGTGCTTGAAGCGTGTCGAATCGCTGGTGTATCGGAATTAGTGTTTAGCTCAACTAGTGCAGTATACGGAAACACTGAGTTATTTCCAACTAATGAATCTGTACCGCTTGATCCAATTTCAACCTATGCGTTAACTAAACAGATTGGGGAAAATTATTGCAAATTATATTCTTCAATTTACAGAATAAAAACGACGTGCCTTAGATATTTCAATGTTTACGGTCCAAATTCAAATCCTGACAGTTCATACCGCTCAGTCATTCCAATATTTTTAGAAAAAGCTAAGGCTGGCAAACCTTTACCAATCACAAATGACGGAGAACAGCGAAGAGATTTTATTCACGTATCAGATGTAGTTAGAGCAAATATTGCTGCATTACACTCACCAGCATACAATGCGCTCGCTAACGCTTCAGATAAGTATCACCGAATTATTAATATAGGAAGTGGAGAAAATATCAGCGTAAATCAAATCGCTGAAATGGTTGGCGGAAAAACGGTAAATGTAGGTTTTAGATTAGAGCCGAAGATTAGTTTAGCTGACGTCACTGCCGCTAAATCGTATCTTGATTGGAACCCGTTAATTAAATTAGAAGATTGGCTTAAAGGTCAAACATTGTAGCAAACGCAGACTGTCCGTCTATCTTAATGTCCAAGCCTAATCCTACTTTATATGGATCAGATATATCGTCCATTTTAAATGCATTAGCTGCAATTGAGTAAGGTCGACTGAATAAAACATATTCATTAATTTGATCGTTTGCCTCCTTTTCCATAGCGCTAATGTCTGATTGCTCAAATTCAAAAAGATACTTTTCGGCATTGAATCCAATATCTTCCCCAAGAACTTCACCTGCTCTAGTAAGTAGCGTCATTCTAATTTGTTGAAGAGCATTTTCAATTGAGTCATTTGATTCATAAATACCTTCTTGGTAGTTTGGATCGCCTGGTGCTCGTAAGTATAGGTCTTTTCCTACTGGTTGTGTTGCCATGTCTTAATTACCATCTTGCAAAGTACAAGAAGTCTGGAGTATTTTCGCCTTTCATCATTTCAAGTACTTGAGTAAGCTCATTTTCAGCTTTAGTGACTAGATTTGTGTAGTTAGGTTTGATTCCGCCTGGAAGATTATAATCGAATGTCGTTAACAGATCACCAAGTCTCAATTTAGCCTTTGCTCTTACGTATCTTTGAAACAATTCATCATTATACAGATCATCAGCTGGGATTTTCTTAGCGATCGTTAGAACAATACCGTTTTGTCTAGGGGTTCTTCCGAGTATTGTTAGTTTTCGAGTATTCTTATTGTAGTCGTATGCAAAAGTGTCAATGGTAAAGCCTTTAACTAGGTCAAGAAACGAGAAGATAATCGTTCTGTACATAATAGATTCCCCAATGAATGGTGTTAAAAATACCTCTGACCCAATGAACTTATTATCCGCAAAATCCGCATCCATTGTTCCAAACATTGAGCCTGAAGAATTGGGCTGCTTAACATCATGAACGAAACCTACGCACTCAGGTAACTGAATCGTTCTGTGCTGCTTAAATCCAGTAGACGTAAAAACTTCTTGAGGAATCAGTAAATATCGCGGTTCAACTGCATGTTTCCAGTTATCATAAAAATATCTCTCAGAATTAGTGATGATACGTTTAATCTCTGGTTCTGGAATAGAATAAGGTAGCGCTTTTGCAAACGTTAATTCATCCTGGATGTCTAATATTAACTCGTCTAACGTCATTTCGTTAAGTAATTTTATGCAGTCTTAGTAGCCTTTGCTTTCTGCTCAGCTTGTTGTTCAATCTGCTTGATTTTAGTCAATAGCTGAATCTTTTCTGCATCAGTTGCAGCAGCTGCGACTTGGTCCCTAAGTGCTTTGGTCTGATTAATTATATCGATCTGTGCTTGAGTATCAGCTGAGCTCTCTTGAATAGGAGTTTTAGATACTTTCGTGTAATCAGGCTCAGTTACCTTAACTTGAGATAGATCAGCACTCTTAACTTGATCAATTGTTTTTTCTTTCTTAACTTGATCAGGTTTTGAGGCCGTTGCATGTTTCTTGGGATCGCTTAAGTTAGACCCTTTATGAAAATCGTCGAAGTTTAAAATTTTGTTACTCATAGTAGTTACTTTTTATTATTTATTAGATTCCATATACTCGTTAAATCGTAGGACTTTATAAACTCTAGGATTTGAGCCGATTCTGGATGGAGTCGAATTAGTTGTCATATCTCGCTTAGAATACGGCGCTGTATTCAACCAGTGCTGAGGAAGCCCACCCACAGCCACATTTACTGGAGTAGGTTGAATATTCATATCAGTTCTTTGTTGAAATGAACTGGCTGGTACAGTAATTTCACCAGATGACATTTTATTATTATGTGGATTGTCCATATTGATTATTTATTCACGGCCTAACCTAAATAAAAAAGCTCGGAATGTTCCGAGCTTTAGTTTTATATTTAATTATGAATTTAAGCTTTAGTAAAAATAGCTTTGCCTAATGCTCCGCCTAGTTCAATAACATTACTTCCTTCTTTTTTAACAAGTGCAGCAATTTCGCTTTCATCAAAGTCTTTAGTTTGTCCTTTACTATCAGTTACCGTATAGTAATTTCCCATCCAACCTTCTTTTGGACCGTCTATGTGTTGAATAATGATAGGGCCGCTGTAGATCGGAGACTTCACCGTTACTTTATATGGGGTTTTTCCTACATATACTACGTATTTACTCGCATCTGGTGTTACCCATTTTCCTCCAGCCTTTGGATATTGAATAGCTCTTTCGTTAATCGGCTCTTCCACATCAACCTCAGCCGCTGCTTCCATCATACACTTACTCATGTACGAGCCAACTTCATTTAAGTAATTCTCGTATGTATGGTTAGGATCTGCGTCTTCATCGCACATTTGAGCCTCTTTAATTAGAATTTCTTCGCATACTGATTTAACTGCATTCTGTGCTTCTTCTGACATTGCTGGGCTGTAGCCTTCGGTCATTGGTGACCAACACTCATTAACGAAATTTTCAAATGTGTTAGAAGCTTTACCTTCAGTATCCTCTTTCGACTTATTAAGTAATTTAAAATCGCCTGAATCAATTTTTCCATTTCGATTCTTATCTAAGTTCTTTTGTTTACCTTTAAGTTTTTCGTCAATTTCATCAGATACAACTTCAAGTTCTACTGGAATAGAGTACTCATGATCTCCGTGCATTGCCGTTAGCATGCCGTTACCGTCATAGTCGAATCTAAGCTCAAGCTCTTCACCTGATTTACTTCTAATAACGATCATTGCATGGTCGTCTCCATGATCTCCCAATGAAACTATTTCTACTGGATGCATTTCATCCAAATTTTCATCAGCTACTCTTGGATTAGCGCCAATTGCATCTTCTTTACCTTTCATGAAATTAGGCACTCTGTTTTTACCAAATCTTCCCATTATGTATGGTTATTTTTGATTATTTATCTGCAGACGTTTACTTAAATGATAAGTTTTCTTCTTTGGCTTTATGAGTAATCACCAATTTATCACCATCTTTAATCTTTCCGTCGATAAAGGCCTCTGCTATAAGATCTTCTACGTGATTTTGAATAACTCTCTTTAGTGGACGAGCTCCAAATTTAGGGTCATAGCCATTTTCAATTAAGAATTCTTTTGCCTGTTTAGTCAACTCAACAGTGTATCCATTTTCCTTAACTCTAGCATACAGGTCTAAAAGTTCAATTTCAACGATCTTAGTAATATCTTCTTTCTTAAGAGTCTCGAAGATAATAATATCATCTAGTCGATTGATAAACTCTGGTGCAAACTGCTTACTAACAGCCTTCTTTAGAACGCTTGCTGCGATCTCTTTCTGCTTTTCAAATTGATCAACAGCTGACGAGAATCCAATACCTCCTCCAAAATCTTGCAATTCCTTAACTCCCAAATTAGAAGTCATAATAATCACAGTATTTTTAAAATCTATTTTACGACCAAGCCCATCAGTTAAATGGCCTTCATCCAATACTTGAAGTAGAGTGTGAAAAATATCAGGATGAGCTTTTTCGACCTCGTCCAATAGAACTACTGAATAGGGTTTACGCTTAACTCTCTCAGTAAGCTGACCACCTTCATCGTATCCAACGTATCCTGGAGGAGCTCCTATTAATTTAGTCGACGTAAATTTTTCTCCAAACTCAGTCATGTCTATTCTGATTAACGAGTCCTCTGAGTCGAACATGAATTTTGCAAGCTGCTTTGCCAATTCGGTTTTACCAACACCAGTTGGGCCGAGGAACATGAAAGTCCCAATTGGTCTATTTTTAGACTTAAGCCCTGCTCTTGATCGCTGGATTGCTTTTGTTAATTTGACCACTGCTTCAGGCTGACCGATTACTCGATCCTTTAACCAGCTTGCCATATTAGCAAGTCTTTCAAGCTCAGAACCTTTGAGTCTAGTAATTGGAATTCCAGTAATTGCGGCAACTACTGATGCGATATCTTCTTCTGAAACATTTAGGCGATTCACCTTTAATGATTCTTCCCATTTTGATTTTTCTTCGTCAATTTCTGACATTACCTTAAGTGCTTCGTCTCTCAATTTAGCAGCCGCTTCGTACTGTTGTCCATCTACTGCCTTTTGTTTGCGTTCGCTTACCTCAACTAATTTTACCTCAAGTGACTTAATTTCTTCAGGTACAACTACTCCGTTTATGTGAACTGCTGAGCCAGCTTCGTCCATTAAGTCAATCGCTTTATCCGGTAGAAATCTGTCCTGTAAGTATCGATCACTGTAGGTAACGCAAGCATCAAGTGCTTCGTCAGTGTATCTTACTGAGTGATGGTCTTCGTACTTCTGGCGTATATTCTGGATGATCTGGCGAGCTTGTTCTGGCGTAGATGGATCTACCATCACTTGCTGAAATCTACGATTCAGGGCACCATCTTTTTCAATAGATCCTCTAAATTCGTCAAGCGTTGTTGCACCAATACACTGAATCTGTCCACGAGAAAGTGCAGGTTTCAGGATATTCGCCGCATCCAATGATCCGCTAGCTGAGCCAGCTCCAATTAGGGTATGAATCTCATCTATGAATAGGATAACATGCGGATTTTGTTGAACTTCGTCAATTATTTGTTCCATTCGCTCTTCGAATTGACCTCTGTACTTTGTACCTGCTACTAAATTCGCAAGCTCAAGAGTAACGATCTTTTTATCGAATAGAACTCGTGGACAAGTTTTGTCAATGATCATTTTTGCAAGACCTTCGACGATGGCAGTTTTACCAACTCCAGGCTCTCCAATCAAGAGAGGATTGTTCTTTTTTCTACGTGCGAGTATTTGACTGCAACGCTTTATTTCTTTTTCCCTACCAACGACTGGATCTAACTTTCCCTCAATAGCTAATTGAGTAAGATCTTTCCCGAACGAATCGAGCATTGGAGTTTTTCCGGTTTTGTTGTTTTGTTTTGCCATATACAGTTATTATACTCTTTTTAAGTGTTAATCCCACCAACCTTTCATACCTGATCCATCAAACCAATTGTCCCAAGCTGAATCTTTGTCAGTTGACTTGTCTGCAAACATGGTAAATTGAGTTCGGTTTTGCCCTTGTAAGATGGCCCATAGTTCAGACCATTCAGTATCTTCGATTTCACGTGCTCTATTGAAAACTTTACGATTGTGCTCTTTTTCCTCTGGAGTATCGTTGTCGACTAATTGAGAATATCCAGGTTTGTCTGGAACCGCTTCGAACTCCCATTCATGATGAATAATTTCGCCCAGTTCAGCCTCAGCCATTTCAATATAATTATCTTGATTGTAATTCTTAATAAGTTCAACTGCTCTACGCATCTTAGCAACCTTCTTTAGCCTAGGCCCGTCTACTTCAAGACCTCGCTTCTCAAGATTGTCAGCTATGTGAGTTAACGCAATCTCCATGAACTGTAGAGAGCCATGATGGTCCCACCAGTAATGACCGTTTAGTGCCTTTTTAAAACGCCAAACGTTTTTAACGAAACGCCCGATATCGTACCGAAAAAACGAGTAGAATTTATAAATTTTACTTTCATGCCACCTGAGACGCTTTAAGCTATCTCCGAATGTATCTGCGAATTTTACTTCCATTATTGTATTGAGTCTATTTTTGGGGGTTTAACTGATTCTGTATCGCAATGTGATTTTTTACAAGGTTTAATAAAATATACGGTGTCAGGCTTTACTTCAACCTCAACTCGCTTTTCAACGTAAACTGTGTCAATTTTAGAAGAGCTCGCGAATGGAACTTCTTTAGAGTTTCTTGATCTAGCTAATACAGTTCCAATAGCAACCATTAGTATGATCGTAATAACTGGAGATAGTCCAAGTAGTGATAGTTTTGTGTATTTAGTCATCTAATCTTTGAATTAACGTTTGTAATGAGTGCTTTACATTTTTACTAAAAGTTCTTTCCATCTGCTTTCTACGGTCCTCCACTTCATTTACGAAAGCTGTGTATAATTGACGGTAAGCCTTTTGTGAAAGTTTAATGTTGTATCCAAATACATGATTAATAATAACTAATTCGTATTCTTCTAAGATTAATAGGATGTTATTTGCATCATTTTTTACAAAGTATCGGTTGCTAATTGGACTTATTAGTAATTCGCTGTCCTTTTGTAAAATCATCTTTCTAAAAAGAATTGAGGCATCTCGATCCGATGAATTTTCTTCAGCTCTTATTACATCAAGTGGATTAAATAATCGGGTCATTTTAATACCGACTCTTTGAAAAATGCGCTTAGCTCTATGTTTAATAGCACCGACTCTATCTGAATTGTGTGTTTTCATAAGATTATTATACTACTAATTTATTAACCTAGTCCGTTTACTATATGATTTAACAAATCATCAGCGGTCGCTCTTGATTTAGGAAGCTCATATTCAACAAAATCAGTTGAACATCGACTCTCCTCAACACATTTCCATAAACTTGGAATATCGTAACAAATAGGTGTTCCATCTTTGTCCCATGCTTGATTAGGATCGGCTCCTACTGAACTGTCTCTTTCATAAAGAAACCACGAAATCCAGTCTTCGCCTTCTTCTCCATAATAGGCTCTAAGCAGTAGAGACCGTAATGACGAATATGAATCGCTAAACTCGATTAAATCAACTCCCATTTTGTACAGGGCACTGATTTTTTCGTCTTGTTCTTTAATTTGGTTTATTACCTTCTCGAATACTTCCAGCTTCATTTAGGATAATTTTAGATTGGTTTTCTATTTGTTGAACGTATTCTTCAAGGATCGTCTCCATTCCTGCTGCAATTAATTCAGTTAATTCTTCTTGTGAATTGACCATTCCCATTTGTTGAGCAAGTGCTAGGGCTTGAACTGTTTCGATTGCACCAGTTCTAGCTATTGTTTGGATTAATCCAAGTTCGGCATTTGTGTTTTCTGACATAGTATTTGTTTTTTATATTGTACTCTTAATCCTTTAAAAATTTTAAGATTTTATCCTTTATTCCAGACTGCTTAATGCCTTCCATTCGCTTTGGTGTAAGTACGAAATTATCTAAGGCCCACACATCTTTCCAACTCTCGCCGCTTTTACCCATGTTTAAGTCGTCAATTGCAACCCAATGAGTTATTTCAGGATGATCGTGTAAGTACTGCTTAATTTCAATAGATCTTACTTGTTCAAGATCCCAATCCGGTGACCAGATAAAAATACTTCCATGCACAGTACAGTCCTTTAGGTCTGGGGTAAATGCGATCGGCTTTTTACAGATGCCCTTTGATTCATAATACTCGCCCATTTCTTCAACGGTCGCCCAACGTGTCCAATCTGAACTTACTACAATTTCAGCATCAGTCTGCTTTATAATATCGTTAAGTATTGAAACTGCTTTCTGATTAAAGTTGTCAAATCTAAACTCAACTGGATTGTCTTTAGTATTAATTTGCATCGCAGTCTTAGACCTTTTAGTCTTCTTAAATCGACTTCCCCATTCAGTAGCTAGGCAAATAACTCCATCATGGTCTAAAAAAATTACCTTCATTAGTTACCTTGATTTGCATCATTTTTGACGTACTCCAGCATTTGAGGAGTCGCTGCGATTAATTCAAATTCCTGATCAGTTAATCCAAATTCAGGATCCTCTTCTAATTCTTTTCGTAGGTGGTCGTAGTCTGCAGCGCTAGGCTCTTCAAAGAACCCACAAAAATGCAGAACGTACATTTCATTCTTTTTATCGTCTCGTCTTACTGCAACTATTCCGTGAGTAATGTCCTGGACGGTTTTATCCTCTGAGCTCATATACTGAATTTTCTGTTTTAAATTTTACAAACTCAAACCTGCCGTCCGAGTCTTTGCGCTCTTCTAGAATTTCAGTTACTACAGTAGTCAACCAATAGTCTTGAGCTGAATAGGATCTGGCAGTAACTGATCCAACTAGGAGAGAGCATCCAACTACTGGAATTGAGTCAACTACCTCTTTGTAGGTACGATCTTCGTTCCATGCGATTGCTTCAACTCGAGCTCCTCGTTCTTTGAACTCTTCTCGTCCGTCTGGGTGTATTTTAATTAAAGTCGGCATTGTTTTCTAGATTTTTTTGTATTCGGTCGTACATTTTATCGTCAATCTTATCTCTAAGGTTACGGTAAATAAGTATTCTTAAACTGGTTGGATACTTTGTTCTTTCGAGCTTTTTGTCAAATAGATCAATTAACTTTCTAGCAACACTTTCCTGCATGGGATGCGTGCATGATGCAATAATATTTTCTATCCAGACAATAATATCCCCAGGTTGGTTACTTCTTGCGGCCATAATTAATGGATTTTTTTTTTAATTAACTGAGGTCGTTAAACCGTCAGCCTTCTTTGAAGCGATAGGTTTTCTTGAGTGGCGAAATTTAACACCTTCGTCAGTAATCGTTACGTAGCACTGTTGACCTTCCAAGTTTTCAACAACCCAGCCAAAACAGCCTTGATCTGCGCACTCTACCAATATTTTGCGAGCATCCGCTGATTCAGGTAATTCTACAATTTCTCCAGTTTGATAGATTAACCATTTTCCAGGTTTATCAACAAATACGGTCTTTGAATTTTCTGCCGTTATTATCGGCATTTGTGCACTTGCTGAGATGGTGATAATTGCACATACCATCGATAAAAATAAATTTTTCATGTTTACGAGTTTAAATTGTTAATTGTGTCTACTAAGTCGTTGATAACGCTCTTTGCTCCATTTAATCTTACCATTTCCTGGAAAATTGGGCCGTTGCAATTCTCTTCAAAAAAGACTATTATATTTTCTTTGCCTGAACTCATGAAGTCGTATGCTTGCTTAATAAGCACTGCCTCATACAAGTCTTCTTTGTAGTCTATTTTATCTAGTCCCATAATATTCAAATGTTATTGTGTCTCCAGCCTTGCAGTGTTCTCTGCATGCAACCGTATCTCCATTCGTCAATACTGCTCTATATCGTGGAGACATTTCATCGTGAATTGATATTGGGGTCTTTTTAAAGGTACGTACCACCTTGTACTTTTCAATTCGAATTGGTTCCGGTTTGTTATAACCGCAGCTTGTTACCAACAAAGCCACGATTAAGAGACTAGTGTAGTATTTCATTGCTCAACGAAGTTTTCTTTTGTGATTGCTAGGATTCGGTTTCTTTGAGAGGTCGTCAGCATATTGCGGTATTCCCACATCCAAGCCAAAGCCTTTCCAATTTCCTGTTCCATGTAGGAGGTGCCGCTGTTAAATAGATCCTCAGGATTTTTTGAAACATCGTCCTCTTCAAGTTCTTCTTTTAAATCTTCGTACATTTCTCGCTTTTCACGAGATGATAATTCCGATAAGATATCAGAAACGTCTACGTCTACTTCGAATGTTGCCATAAGTATATTTTTTGTTTATTACTTATAATATACTAATAAAAACAAAAAAAGTCCCACAAAAGTGAGACTTCAAAAAAAAAAAATGATGAATCGTTAATTTGACTTAAAAATCATACCCACTGCAATTCCGACAACTGCCGTTACTATAATCCATAGTATTTTAGTTACAGTAGATTTCCATGACATAAGCTCCTTATGTTCATCCAATATTACTTGATAAATTCTAGCCTCCTCTTCCTTCCTTTTACGAAATTCAGTGTTCTTATTTACTCTAACGACAATACCGTCTTCAGGATCAAGCAGCTGCTTTTTGATCTGTCTCAGATCTTCGTGCATGTCCTCTTGGGAAGATTCTAAACCTTCCATTCTCTCTTGAATTATCTTAAGTTCGCCATTTGGCAATTTGGCCTTGATTACGTCGAGCGCATCAAGTATGTCGTTCATCATAGTATCGACATCTTGGTTATTTCTAGTTCTACCGCTCATTTGATTAGCAAGAAAAGTTTTTTAGAATCCGCCGTTTTCGTCGGTGTGTGCTTCAATATCGTTAGCTGATGTTTCAACTTCAATATTAGGTTCATTGTCAGAAGTTCCTTCTTCTGAATCATCTTGCATGTGGTTTGGAACGTTGTGTTCAGTTTCTCCGCCTTCTACTTCTTCAGCTGGTGCTGGTAATAGTGCTTGATCTTCTCCGCCCTGTGGCATTTCAGCAGTATGGTCCATTTCGTGGCCCATTTCCTGACCCATTTCGCCTGTTCCTTGTTGAACGAATTCTTCGAAACTTAAAATTTTATTATTATGCATTTGTTTGAATAATTTGAGTTTATTTATCTGTATAACTGGAACATTTAGAGCCCCGCTCAGGACTAATGTTACTCAGTTATGGAGGTTCCGCAATTAGGGCAGAATTTCCAACTTGATTTTTTGTGGCGAGTACCGCAACCTGTGCAATAAGAGCGAATTTCTCCCATTTCAACAGGTTTTTTACTTTCCGGTAGAATCTGCCACCTGACGGTTGTACAGCTCCATGAATTGTATTGGCCGTCTGCATATTCGAAGTTTTGACTAGAGCTTTCGCCCTTTTCAATTCGACCCGTTTCCATCGACCCCGGTATTCCGGCTGGACCTTGAGGGCCGTTTGAACCTTGTGGACCTAGCGAACTTGCGCAGTAAAATGCATTAGCTGAACCTCCAATATTAGAAGTTAGCGTATGACCTGGCCACTGGTGAGTCGTGTACGTAAATGGCTGTTGCCAAATATTCGTACCTGAATTGCCGTTTAGCTGATAAGACGATTCATCATAGAACTGTACTTCGACCTTGCCGTTATCGGCGATTGCTCGAACAGTTCCAGTTGACGTATCAACGTCGTAAGTTTCAAACTTGAATTTTTTAGCAACATCCATAAATCTTTCAAGATAGACTCTCTGGCCTGGTTTCACGATAATTCCTGCATTCGATAACAGTTTCCCATTTATCCAGATTTTTGCAAGAACTGGTGTTGTTTTTGGATTGTGCAGTTCAATTTCAAAATGTGAACTGTCTTTTAGATAGACTGACTGACCGTAGGTCTTTAGTCTTCCCCTGCCCTTTGTTATGTGGGCAGTAGGTTGGGGTTGGCTGCTGAAAGTATTAAATACTGCAGTTGAACCACCAGTTGTGATTGTTTGTTGGTACATAGTAGTTATGTTATTTTTTGCTCATCTATTTGTAACCTTTCGCGATTACTCAAGGGCTCGTAAACCCTAGACGAACAGAGCGAGGCTCTATGTTCCAGTAATATTTAACTCAGAAAATTTAGAAAGTTTCTCGAGAAGATTAAGCGATTGCTTTAAGTGAAATAGGTTCAGCAGTTCTCTTATCGTATACGTAAAGTGAATCTGCGATTTTTGTCTTTACCCAGTCCCCATTTTCTCCAATTGGGAGCTCGACTGTATCTCCAGGATTTAGAGTTTTGGCAATCTTTCTGCCATCCGGTAAAATAATTCCCAATTTCAAGAATCGGTCTTCTCTAAAAGAATCACGGTTTAGGACACCATCAATTGTGCATTCAGTGAACTCTTTTAGGAATGGAATAAACACCTTAATTTTTCTACCAGCTGCGACTGAGTATTGTTGTTCTCCGCTAATAACTGCTGGAGTATAGGCAGCTCTTCTTTCTGGGATTACTTGACCGTCTTCTGTAAGTTCAAATACGCTATTTACTGTCTCTTCTGGTAATTCATATACGGTAACTGATCCAGTTTTACCCTTTCTAGAAAGATGATTTTCCAAATCCATTTGAATATCTTTATGAGACATTCTGTGAGGGAGCACCTTGATTGTTGTAAGAACATCATCTGAAATATAGGCGAAAACTCGCTCGCCGATGTGAATTTTTTCAATCTCTCCACTAAATGATTTTACAGACATTGTTACTGGATAAGAGGTACCCTCTATCTTTAAGAATGGTGCAACTACTGGTAGGGCTTTATGGCCTGATGGAAATTGAGTTCTCTCAATATGGTCTTGGCTCTTTTTAAATTCAGATTTAATAGCATCAATGAGTTGAGAGTAGACTTCGTTTATTTCAAATCCAGCTTCTCGAATAAATTGTCTCGCTGGCTTAGGTAAGTTAATTGACTCTAGATTATAGATTCGTTGATCTATACGACCCTCTCCGTGAGAAGAGATTCGGGCTTCAGTTATGAATTGTGTAAATTTAAGTAACTTCAAAATTAATCATTCTATTTGAAGTTTATTTATACGACTCGACTACTTCCCTACGTATTCTGAAGGCAGATCTGCAGGTTTAAATACTCTACAGAAACCAAAATGGACCCATCGATTAAGGAAATCTACTGAGTATTCCTGCTTGTCGGTAGTGACCATTCCATTAATTGGATCGCTTGAGCCCTTAATTATAGTTTCATTAGGTTTGTCCTTTCTAGAAAAGACTATGATATTACCCTTTTTTAAATTTGCCATGTTGATTAAGTTAAGTACCCCAGGAGGGATTCGAACCCCCATCTCACGGTCCGTAGCCGTGTGTTCTGATCCATTGAACTACCGGGGCAGGTACTAATTAGTTTCGGTTATGTGCAGCTTTCCAGCGCTCTTGCAGACCTTCCCAGTAGCCACTTTCGTTTTGAAAACGTTGAACCACTTGAACATCTTCGGGAAAACCTAGTGCAAGCTTAGCCTGATTACGAATATCAGCCTTCATAATTGTCTGAATCAAGGCTGTGTGAAACGATCCAGCTGTTCCAATCTTATAGAACATGAATTCTCTTTCTGCGTTTGTTATTTCTTCCATAGCTATATTGTACTAAATAATTTGTAATCCAGGCAGGACTCGAACCTGCGACCTACCGCTTAGAAGGCGGTTGCTCTATTCCACTGAGCTACTGGACTATGGCGGAGAGTGGAGGTCTCGATCCCCATTCCCTTTCGGGAACCGCTCGCTTAGCAGGCGGCGACAACACCTTGTTGCTTCACTCTCCATTAGTACTCCCGGTGGGACTCGAACCCACAAGCATTGCGCACTCGATCTTAAGCCGAGCGTGTTTACCAGTTTCACCACGGGAGCATTTTTGTACCTCTGGTGGGATTCGAACCCACAAAATCTCTTGATCCTAAGTCAAGCGGCTTTACCAGTTTACCCACAGAGGCAGTTGGGGTAAACGATCGGGATCGAACCGACGACCTCCTGAACCACAATCAGGCGCTCTAACCAACTGAGCTACGTCTACCATGTAAAAGAACGAGCGGAAGAGTGAGGTATCGATCCCCATACCCGAAGGTACCACTAGTTTTCAAGACTAGGTCCAGCGCCAGCTGAATTACTCTTCCAGTTTTTGAGGTCAATGTTGGAATCGAACCAACTCCTCAGATTTTGCAGACCTGACGGCCTCCACGACCAAACTGACCAAAAACAAAAAAGGCTTAAACGTTAGTCTAAGCCTTTTCAGTAGAAGTTTTCTTATCTTACATCACGGCCTAGACACATCGAGACTTAATCTCAACGAACGTAAACAAAGTGAATGTAAGGATAATGTTTTCATGTTAATAATATACTACAATATTTCTAATTGGTTTTATTTATTCTTTTCTTTTTGCTAATTTTCTTTTAACTGCTTCCCGAGTCGACTCCATTTTCTTGGCATAACTTGGATTTTTTCGCTTGTTAAAATTAATTTGTTGATTTAGCGATCCAGTAATCTTTTGCATGTTACCACCTCTTGTTCTGATTAACCAATCCGCTAATTTATTAACTCCAAGGTCTCTGAATTTTCCATTTGCATCAGGTGCATCAGAATCGTGCCATTTAAGTTTTTTCTTTTCTGAAATTTCATCTTCATCAGCTTCATCATCTTCTTCGTCATCCCATCTGTGATACTGTTCCTCAATTGCCTTATTTAAAAGATCTTGAATTTTGTCGTACATTCCAAGCGAGTCTTCGAAACCAGTTACGGCACTCATAAAGAGTTCAATATCTTCAGCTATCTCATTAGACTTCATTGAAACTGGATCTCCATTTTGGAATAGGTCAGACCATTCATAGTCTTCAAGTTCAGCATCTTCGTAAAGTCCGATATCTTTTTGTGCGACACTAACTGACGACTTAACAGTTTCATCGATAAAGTTTATTCTGACTTCAAAATCAGTCCATACGTCTCTTTCTATATCCGGATATTCGGATGAATCTATTCCGTAATCATCTATAGATTGATTGAACTGGCCTGAAACAATAACGATTTGATCTTCTGCAGTTGCTCCATTGACTAGTTCTGCGATTGCATCAGTGTCAACTCCACCAAAACCCATTGCTCTTAGTTCTGCAGCTTCTTCATCAGATAAGTTCTCAATTATGAATTTTCCTTTTGTGTTAGGCTCATCAGAATCATGCCATTTAAGTTTCTTCTTTTCTGATACTTCTCCAAGACGTCTATCGATTATGTCATTTACTATATCGACTGCCATGTCTACAAACATGCCTTCGTATTCAATTCGCTGCAAAATCTGAGTTAACTCATCAGCGATTCCTTGAGAATCGTGATTTTCTGAATCCAGTTTAAAATCAACTTCATACGCATTACCTGCACCGTCAAAATCAATCCCAGAATTTAAGACTGCCACTTGTACTTTAGATTTCATTGTCTCAAAGTCGAAATCAACATAGTACTGAACAAGGAACACGCTATCTAATTCAGCAGCCTCTGCTCTTTCTGGATCAAGTCCTAAATCATCAGCTGTCATATCAAATCCCAAATCGAAACCTAATGTCGTGTCGGTCTTCTCCTCTGGGTTGTATTCGGCCATTAATCCTTGAATTTCATCCGTGTCAATCTTTGAATTAAAACCTAATGCTGCTAATTCTTCAGCATCATCAGTATTTTCATTAACGAATTGTGTAAATCGTTTAAGTCTCATTATCCTGGGAAATTGTCTAGTGCTGCATCAACTTCATCCATTAAGTCCGGTCTTGCTCTCTGAATTGCTCCAGCGATTGAGCCGACTAAATTAATCAGTTCGTGATATTCTGAATAGGTATCGTATGCACTATCGTTATTTTTAATAGAGATAACATCGATCGTTGTATCTTGAATATATGCTAGTAGGGTATCGAAATTTACCTGACTTGCTGAGTAAACTCCATCCTCTTCATCTTCGTTATCATAATCTTCAGTTGAGTCAAGGTAATCATTGTACTGTCTGGCCTGACTCACTAGCTCCGCAAGTTCAGCTTGAGAATCTCCGACCTTGGCTGAAGTTAGGTCTTCGTGAGATATTTTAGTTAGAGCAAAAACTGGAACTTTAACAATATTGCCTTTTGAGTTATGTAATTCAACTTTTGCAAAATCGCTATCGATATCAAGCACTTGGCCTTTACCTCGGTATGAGTCAACGTAATTTCCTACATTGATCTCTGGTGAATTGTCATCAGCTAATTCCTTTTCTGGATTGTCTAGGAATCTGTCAAGATCAAATTCTTCGTATAGTTTAAGGTGTTTCATAGAGTTATTTATACTCTATTCGCAATCTCGCTTTGAAGTCAGGTGGGAATTGATCACCTGCGGATTTCATTAGGTCTGCGAAACATCCATCAAGTAGATGAGTCACCGCCCAATCCTCAGGTGTACGTATTGAGCGGCCTACTCCTTGCAGGACAGCGATTGAGGTCTTCCAATTGTACCATTGCTGGCTGTATTCCAATTTAGCAGCAACGTACTTGTCGCCGAGATGAGGGTACGGAACCTTTAAGAAGATTTGGAATCTACTCTGGTCGTCAACCATGTTCAAGCCTTCAAGAATAGATGGACCCATCAGTACCATTGCCTTCTTCTTCTTCATTATCTTTAGCGCGATCTCTTTCTCTTCAGATCCTTTATAGAGAACAATGCGTTTCTTAACATCTTTGGGAAGACCTGTCCAGATCTTAGTATTCAATTCATAAGAACCTGAATGAATGATTCCGGAGTGCTCAGAGTTCTCCCTGACTATTCTGGTTACTGAATCAATTGCCCATTGTAGATTCTCTTGTAGGAATCTGGTTGACATTTTTTTACCTGGATAGAAAATGATAGGTGACTTCTCCCAATTGAAATGACTTTCAATCTTAAAGTACTTAGCCTTCTTGATTCCGTGATTTCTCATGAAATCGCTGGGACTGCCCATTGTAGCAGTCATCAGTAACTTGAATCCAAATTTCGTAAAGAAGTGTTTCTGTAATAGGTAGTACTCATCGATACAGTTGAATGTGATTGACTTTTCGCCAGGATTCTTTACGAGCTTCTCAAGACCTACTTGTTCAATGATTTTACAATAGTCTTCTAGTTTACAGTGAACGTCCTTACACCAGTCCGCCATGCCAAAGACAGCCAACCATTCGGATGGAATGCTGCCCTCTAAAAATTCAATTGATGCATTTTCTCTAAGCGAAGAGGTTGCCTGAACTGCAATGCTCAAGAGTCTAGTAACCTCCTTAAGTAATTTAAGCAAGTTGCCATGATCCTCCTGTTCGTAAATCATATCAATCACTTTTGCTAATCGTTCAGTGTCCACTTGTGGTATCTTTTGGCCAATATCGCCGGTGCTTTCAATTAAGCTCTCAGTCTTTTTAACAATTTCATGCGAAACGATTGGACTGAAATGGCTCTGTACAATATCAAGTAGCTTATGGGCCTCATCGCATACTACAAAATCTCTTTGTGGAAATGGGGAGCCCTTACCGTTGCCTTGCTGATTTTGCTCAACGTAATTTCGTTGAATCAGGGCGTATGGATAGGTTAACAGAGAGACTGGCGACTTGATTGCCTTTTTTCTTGAGGTCAAGTAGCCACATTGTTTGAAACACGGAAGAGATTCAGCCTTTTCATAAGAGGTTCCTTTACTCTTGCACTCACCGACTGAAAATTTCTCGTCGTTCACAACGCATCGGTAGTTATCAACACCTTTTATATTACCCCAATTCCATACCTGCAACTTTTTAAAATCTTTGACGTATTGTTCATGAAGAGAGAGGTCAGATGCTAAGATATAGCCGCGATTTCCCTTAAATGCAAGAAAATCAGCAAATAACATTGCGATAACTGACTTGCCTGATCCAGTCGGCGCATCAAGTAGATAAATTCCATTATGGTCTTCTTCGTATGCTGAAATAATATCGATTATCGCTTCTTTTTGCTGAGGTCTAAACTCAATGCTCGGATGTTTACCTTTTATGAACTCTTCAAAGTCCCGTGTGAGTTTACTCATTTATCGTTGTTATTTTTAGAAGAAACTGCCTGTATCAACAAGCTTGCAGTCGAATAGTTCGTTGCAATAGGAATATTATACACATTACACAATCTAAGTAACATTTGAACGTCAACTTCATGCGGATGTGCAGTTAATGGATCAATAAAGAAGATAACTCCATCTATTTTACCGTTGACTAACTCTGCTGCGATCTGAGCGTCTCCGCCTTGCGGTCCAGACTTCATTCGGTCGACCTCAAGACCTGCATGCTCAATGTGAGTACCGGTCGTACCAGTTGCAACAACCTCGTGCTGCTTAAAAAAATCAAGACGCTTCATGATGAATGCCACCATGTCCGCCTTTTTATTATCGTGTGCAATTACTGCTATTCTCATATTTCGTTTAATTAATCTTCTGATCCTATTATGTAGTCGTACTCACAGCATGGATATTCTCTACCGCGCTCATCAATCCAGCACCAAACTTTATCAGCTTTAATCCACTTCCAGTCAACTCCCTCTTCGCCTTCCGGTAAATTAGGTGAGTCTAGTGGTGGATGATACGAGTTTACACTAACGTAATTGTGATTACAATCACATCCACGAGAGACACAATCATCACATGAATTTGGATTACCTCCATCTCTATAACCTGGCCCGTAACACCAAGTTGCGATCTTTCCGCAGTCGCAACGTTCCTTACCAGCTACCGACATCAGTTAAGTCTAATGGATGTTTTGGTGCATTGCTGCTAGTGACAGTGATTGTGTCTCCGATTCCACATGATGATACTGTCCAGGTTAAGTTTCCCCATTCGCCAAACAGGGCTTTTAGGTGCTTACCCCAAGCATCAAACTTTTTCTGCTGCTTGTCGTTTAGGGTTATTGATATTATCGTGTTTGCCATATTGTTTCTTGTATTTCTTAAATATCTTTTCGAATTTCTTAGCTGCCGTAACTGAGCCTCTGGTCTTTGCCATCGTTGCCGTTAATCCTGTCGCCATATAAGCCTGAATCTCATCCGCGATTACGTGGCTTGTGTAGCCGATTTGAATCAAGTAGCTTTCAAGCTGTTCGTATAGATCTCGCTTTAAAGATAATACTAACTCCATCATCTCGGTTTTATACGCCTTATTTGTATAGAATAGCCCGTGAGCAAATTCATGATCCATTACTCTTGATTCCAATGAATCGACTCCAAGTAGATAGAACTTACCTTTTTTCTGGTACTGTCTAATAATAGACACAACCTCTGTCATTTCATGATCGTACGAAGTTATGTCAGTATGATACTGATAAACTCCTCGCATACAGGCTTCAAGAGATTCGCTAGGAACATTGTATCCGCTCCAGTCCGCTGTGTAACTAAAATAGTTAGCTGATCTCTCTTTTCGGTAACGATTCATGTAGACAAAAATATCAAAGTCCTGTCCTCTAAATTCAGGAAAAGGGGATTCATAATACTCTTGTGCTCTAAGAAAGAGCATCGCTCTCTCAAAAGAGTCCTTTGCCAAGACTGCATAAATCTTTGGAGCGATTTCATACAACTCATAATTAATAAGCTTTGAATTCTCCTGTTTGTGTAGTACTTTCATAAGTCTAATATACTAAAAAAGGCGACCGTTAGATCGATCGCCTTAATTCAATTTACCTTGCCAATTGTAAGTAGGTTTAGTTGTGGACTTTTACTTCTTATGCGTCCATAAGAATCCTTCCAGTCAGTGTTTCTTTTTCTACAGTCTTTAAACTATCGTTGCACGTTATCTGACAATTTCAACACGAAGCAAGCGTGTTAACAATCGTAGTCAGGACAGGATTCGAACCTGCATGGTCACATCTCTTACCTTTGTTTTCCCCGCTAAGGGAGTGGTGAACGAAGCGAGTTCCGCACCACATAGCGTCTACCAATTCCGCCACCTGACTATTTAAAACATACCACTCAAATGGGTATTTGTTACAGTGTCACAATTGTTGCCTATACTCCGGTTAATTACTCCTTCTGTACCCAACGGCTTTATGTTGGCTTATAATTGGCTATTTCAAAGTAACTCACATTTTTATTTGTGATATGTGTTTGGTACCCTCTGAGAGACTCGAACTCTCACCCTAAGACTAGATCCTAAGTCTAGCGCGTCTACCAATTCCGCCAAGAGGGCAACTTAAAGAACGTTTGTTTTGTTATAAAGTTATTATACCCAATAACTATTAATAATTTCCTGAGGTCATTTTTTATTTTCAGCAATTCTCGTTAGAATGGGCTGATTAACTCTTTAAACGGGGTTCCCAATTGATCTTTATCCGAAATGATAGGATTTTCAATTTCCCAATCAATCGCTAAGTCCGCATCATTCCATAATATACAGCCTTCATGTTCTTTTGAATAACCGTTTGTGCATTTATAGGAAAAAATAGTGTCGTCTTCTAGGCTAACGAAGCCATGCGCAAAGCCTGGTGGAATCCAAAGTTGATTGCGATCAGTCGTATTTAATACAACTTGAAAGGATTTACCGTAGCTTGGAGAGTCTCGACGAATATCTACCGCAACATCCAACACGCTTCCTGTAATTACCTGAACCAATTTTCCTTGATCAAACGGTGGAGCTTGAAAATGCAATCCACGAAGGACTCCTTTTTTGGATCTAGATAAATTATCCTGAACAAATGAATGCTCATTAAGAAATTCAGAATATTTCAGCTGATTAAACGATTCTAGAAAAAATCCTCTTTCATCGCCAAACACGGATGGATAAACTGATATAAGCCCGTTAGGAAATTCTTGTACAACTTTCATTAGTTAATCTATTTTTAATAATTACATTACCGTGTGAGGTATCTGAACTCTCACGCAGTTTTGAGGTTCTCCCTCATTCATGAAGAAGTTATTAATGTAACCCATCATGTTCGCTGATCCAATTGGATTCGCTGAGTGTACGTAGACTGCTGGAAACCGAATCGGCACATTACGCTTATCGAAACGACTCATCTCAATTCTCTTTGGATTCTCGTCGTAGAACTGATTCACCAACCACTTAGTGCAATCCATTCCAGTTTTTTCAGTAATGTTCGTGTAGTCTAGCTTATAGTTAGGACTTACATTCGTGAAGTACTCTGACATAGCTGAGTCACCCAAGTCGTGATCCAATGAGATCATGTGAATGTTCTTTAATCCAATTTCCATCACCTTGTCCTTGAACTCCTGGTATGATCTAACAACTATCCAGTCCTGTTCAATTGGTGTTCGAACGTCATCTAAATAGATTCTGATCGGTAATTTTTCTTCTTCCATTTGTATTTGTTTTATTAATGTGAGTCTCCAATATCGTGCTTTTCTCCGTAAATCAAATAGTCTGGATTAATTACCTTTGCTACTCGATTACGCTCACCGCTTATGTGCTTAATAACAATGCCTTCATGCGGCACCTTAGTTCCTTTGATCATATTACCAAAGACGAACTGGTCTTGTGTCTCTTGTGACCACGGTCCTGTGTATAGGACTCCAACGTGAGGTAACTCTAGCGCTTCTTTGAAAAGGAATTCAGTGTAAATAGTGGACTCGTATTTGCCGTTTACTGTGGCATCGAATCCAACGAATTCAATATCAGTCAGACCGTACTCGTAATTCTTTTGAATACCTGCACCGTAAATTTCTCCGTAAATTACAATACCAGCTCCAAGTTCACCAATCCTATTTTTAGTTTTTGCTAAGGTAAGCAACCTGTTCTTGATATCGTACTTCTCGGCAATTGTTCTCCAGACATCAGTTGAATAGAACCCTTGAGAATCAGAACCCTTCTCGACATTATGAGATCCATAAACGTACTCGTACTCAAAGAGCTCTCCGGCGAATCCAAAGAATTTTTTAATCCTATCCATGAAGGACAAGCGATTCTTCTTAACTATACCGTATCGTGCATTCGTACCGTGGATCTTACGCGTGATTTGCACAATATCCTCTTCAGTAAACATTCCACTAACATTTTTCAAGTTAGGAAACTTGTAGTAGACATGAAAGTTTGGATTGTCTTGATAACGAACCTTTTTACCTGAAGCAAGTTGGACCTGTCTAACTGGCGGTTCGTACTTGAAAATTCCAAGCATCTCACTAACGTCAACTCCTTCTTCAATAACGAGTGCATCGTCATAAGGGCCCAACTGTAATTGATCGCCCCAAGGCTGTTTACTAACTCCGATCTTCATTTCTTCTGAACCTTCAAGCACATTAAGCGGAATGATTAGACACTCACTGTAAACTCCTCTCAACTTAACTGTTCTAACTCGATTGCCCTTACGCAGGTAACCGGTTACTCCCAATTTTTCGGATAACTCTTCCGGAATAACTGCATCAGTTGTTGCAATGATAACAAATTCGTCCGCCTTGTGTAGTCCTTTTTTAGTAATACAATTCCATCCACCGATGATCGCTAACTCAATATTGTCAGCTCCTTCGATTGCCTTGATTTCTGTTACTTTTCCAATGTAACATACGCTGTTTTGATTTTCCATTATATTAATTTTTTTATTTTCAGTCTTCGAATAATTTACTTAAGTATACAAACATATTGGCATACTCATGAAGATATTTTTCTTCAGCCGTCCAGCCTAATTGCTGCATGAATTCGGGATTTTCTTTTCTGTACATCTCGAACATTCTGCTGCCAGACATTTTTGAGTACTGCACGTTTGCAATTCGGTCGCATAACTTAACGAATATCGCATACGGCGTTGTTCTGATTCCATCGTAGTATCGGTAGTTAGCCCGATCATTACGACTCTTGCCTTTCTCGTTTGAGCACGCATAGACAATATCTGCTGCCATTTCTCCAAGCGCCTGCTTAACATCATTGTATGAAACTCTGGTGTCTTCAATAAGATCATGGCCCCATGCTCCAAGTAGTACATGCTCAAAATCTTTCTCATACGTAATTAAAGATTGAAATTTCTTTGCAACTTCAACGACCATACGTAAATGAAATTCATAAGGCAAGTACTTATCGTACATGTGATTCGTGTCTCTATGTTGGTCTAGAACCCAGTTTATTTTTGCTTCCATTATTCTTCCATTTATTGTTGCTTCCATTATTCTTCCATTGTTGGTTTTAACCAGATTTGTGTTCTAAAAATGTATTCCATAAGGAAAGGGTACTCTGATAACTTAAGTATCGTTGCATGAGTGTCATGTTTGAAACACTTAAAGAGCTCTTCCCTGATTCTCTCAGCTGATACTACACACATCTTAACTTCGTAATCGTAGTGCTTTATTACTTGAGACATTTCCTCAGGGATAGTAAATCCTTTAGTGATTGAAAATCTAATAGCTCTCAAGATTCTCAAAGGATCATCGTGAAACGTTTCCTCGCAAGGTAATGGCGTTACTAATAGCCCAAGCTTCAAGTGAGTCAGCCCATCAAAGTAGTCAATGATCGAGCCGTCCGCTTCTCTTGCCAGGGCATTAAGAGTAAAGTCTCTTCTCTGTAAATCGTCGAATAGGGTTCCAGGCTTAATGATCGGAGTTCTGGTAAACGGCACGTATCCAGTCTCTTTTCTAGACATTACAAAATCAGCAACTCCTTGGTACTTATGTCCGTCTGGAAATTTTGCTCTGATTGTGTAACATTCTTTGGTGATCAGGAATATCTGGAATTTTTCACGAGTTAAGTAGTCAACTAGCAAGTCAAACATATCAGCCGCCTCAGGAAATTCCTCAAGCAGAGTTGCTTTCGGCACGGCTACGTAATCAACGTCTTTGGACTGAAGTCCCAAGATCTCGTCTCTTACCTTTCCGCCTACTTCGTAAAATTCAAATGGTGCTGTCATGTTATTTCTTTTTACTATTATACCAAAATAAAAAAGTCTCTAGACAAATCTAGAGACTTTTTGTCTTAAATTTATTAAAAATTATTCTGCGCCTGGTGTAAGCTTGTTAAGCATAGCCAGTAAGCCTTTACCTTCAGGTGTCTGTTTCAATGATTCAAGAAGCCCGTTAATCTGTGAACCTCCTTTAGCTGTGAATAGGTCGCTTAACTTGCCAATTCCTGAGTGTACGTCTCCACTATTTACCAATAGTTTCAAGTCAGCTCCAGCCATTGCTTTTGCCATCGATTCGTATTGTGCAACTCCGACTACTTGAGTTACTTCAACTTCTCTAATTTTGATCAAGTATTCTTGGTAAGATTTGTTTTCGCCAATCTCTTTTGCTAGGGTTGTTTGGGCAGTTACTCCAGCAAGCTCCATTGCTTTCTTGGATTCAGCCTGCGATATACCCTTTGCTTTAATAATATCTGCTTCTGCTTGGCCCAGAGTTTTAACACCTTCTGCATTTTTGATCTGTGCTTCAAGTGTAGCAGAAGCCTCAGTCTCAATTCTAAATTTATTAGCCTCTGCGTCAATTTCAGTTTTGCGTTTTTGTTGCTCAGCTGCAATAATTGCCTTTTCCTTATCAATTTCAGCCTGCTTAATCTCATTAACTTTAACGACCTCCATTTGCTGTTCAGCAGTAGCTCGTTCAGCTTGAGCGATATCTGATATTGACTCTTGTTCTGCAATACCTGCCTTTTTTGTAGCCTCTGCTTTGGCAATACCGATTGCCTGTATTGATTGAGCTTGCGCCTCTCCTGCAATTTTCTGAGTTTCTGCTTTAGTTACATCAATTTCTTGTTGAGCAGTTAGTTCCGCCTGCTCTGCCAATTTAGTGTTTTTAGCAACTTCAGTTCTGGATTCCATATCAATCGCAGACATTCGCTTAGCCATAATCTGGTGAATAACGCTCGAACCGTCAGTATCTCTAACATCCATTAACTCGATATTTTTAATAGGCTCAACTCCCCAATTAGATAAATCAACTTTAACACTTTCAGTAAATTTTTCGCCAAAGATAGATCGTTCTTCCATAATTTCCTCCAATTTAGACTTTGCTAAAATAGAACGAACTGCTCCTTGAACTACATTTTCCAGCTGCTTTTTCAACTCGTCAAATGATTCTACTTTCTCGGCAGCTTTATTTGTATCAGCAATGTGGAAGAATGCCTTAACGTCAACTACGAAAGGGACACGGTCCTTATCATACGCTGAATATTTAGCTAAGTCAATATCAAAGTTAGATACTGGCAATGATCTGACCATAACTCCGATTTTAGGTAACCACTTCGGCCACTCATAATAAACGTTAGAGCCTTTACCTACGCCATAGGAAACAGTTTTGTCTCCTCGTTGAACGATGTGGACTACGTTAGTTGGCACGATTCGACGTAGAGATAGTGCATAAAAAAATACGATTACCCCTATTAAGGCCGGTAGTCCGTACATAAGTGATGATGTGATGATTTCTGTCATTTTTTTTTGTTTTTATTAATTATTAAAATATAGAGATTACATTAGCCCGATTAGCTAACTACTTTGTTATTATACTAAATTTCCATACCAATTGATTTCCAATATTCAGGCCCTCCGTAATACGAGCACAATTCGTCTCCTGGATTAATATCGACTAGTGCAAAGAACGTAAAACAATTCTTTTCAGTATCATGTCTCCAATTTATATTTGGAGTTTCACTGTGATTGTAGATTCCTCCGAATCCAAGAAGAACGCCATACTCTACGCAGCCTAATTTCTCAGAACGGCCGACTATGAATCGATAATCATTAAAAATAGGATCATCTGATGTCGCATCGAATGTTATGAAATGACATTCTTCAATAATCTCGCCTGGGCTAATAGATTGCGTTGCGAATACTCCAAGTCCGTGTATTGGACTGGATGCGACTACTAGTTTAGAGGGTCCCGTTAATTCCATTATTGGCTCCTCTTTGTGTACCAGTCAACAAAAGAAACGCAACAGTCCCATGCAGCAATTCGCTTAACATCTCCAGAATAATCATCTAAGAAGTCTTCATCGATAATTAGGTCAGTCGCTTCAAATCTTCGATCCTTGTCGTACTTAATAATTTGAATTCCTCTACGGTGAATGCTGACGCAGAAACCAAGACTCTCGATCTTTTCGATTACTGGAAAAATCCAGCTCCATGAGGTTTCATATCTAAATATTCCAAGTGCAGCCAATTCCTGATCGTGACTGGGAATTCCAGAGAGTCCACCCCATTTTTCAAAGACGCCTTTGCCGTTTGAGCCGTGTGGCATTTCGTAGGTTTCACTAGAGACAATTGTGCCTCCCATGAATTGCGCAAGGAGTCGATTACCCTCGCCGATTTTATTGTGTGTATTCTGTATCATCTTCCTTCGTTTGTTTCATGGTGATCGTTCGGTAAAACCAAACACTTAACTGGACGGTCTCTCATAATCTTTGCGATTTCTTGAAGAGAATATGGGTCCATGAAGTTGCCGTCCATGCCAACGTCCATTGCTTTACCTGCATGTAATTTATTGTGTGGGCCTAAGTGAACGTGACCATGTAATTGAATTACTCCACGGTTCATATCGTGCCAACTTGCGATTGGGTAATGACATAGCACAAACGTTTTCTTAATAGTCTTCGCTGGATTTATTTCGTTCGGCACGTTTGGAACAGTAAGTTCCAGTCTAACGTAATGATTCACTGATGCAAATAGAGCCTTGACTCCTCCCTTGTCATTCTCGATGTGCTGGTCGTGATTACCTAGAACCAAATGAATGTTCTTACAGAGCAACCTGTCTCTGAACTCCTGGATGTTATCAAATCCTCCGAACGACCAGTCTCCTAAGTGGAAAAGAATATCGTCTTCGCTGACTAGGTGATTGATATTGTTAACAATCGTATCATTCATTTTATCCAGGGTATCGAAATCTCTGGTCTTACTCTCGGCCGGCCAATTAGACGTTCCTCTACAAATATTTGAGTGTTTGTAGTGAGTATCTGACGTGAACCATATTCGCTGATGAGGCTGTAATGTAATTTTCATAAATCTAATTTACCAAAAAAGGAACCTAGTCGGTTCCTTTTTATTTTTAATAGTTGACTAGTTTTAAACTGGGCACCGTACTAATCGTTGTCATCTGTGCTCGATGGGGACTGAGTCGTAGTTAGTACTTCGCGATAAAGATTCTCGCTTGGCTTTTTAGTAGACTCACAAAATAGAGGTTCGCCGTTGGCTTCCGCCTCTTTGTTTGCTCTTTTAAATTCGTCAAGCGATTTCATATAGTGCTCTGCTGCAATTCTATCGCGTCTGTTGCCTAGTGCCAAGCCTAGCACAACAAATAGAACAAAGGCTGCCACTGTTGTAATAAGGAGGGTAGTTATACCTATCATAATTTATGGGTTTTTTATGTTACTAAAATAAGTTAAATTGTTTTACGAAATCTGCGCTAACTGTGTAGTCAGAGTACTCGTCAGCTTTAATATCCTGTACTGAATTTGTACAGTAAACTTTTTCGAAGTATGCAGAAAGATCAAATAATCCTGAACTGAAAATTCCATGGGTCGCTATCAAGTATATTTTCGAATCTTGAGTTCTCTCCTTGATTGCTTTTGCTAATTCAATTGAAGTTCCAGCACTATCGCAAATATCGTCCACGATAACGAATTTCTTGCCGTACTCATGCACTAATGGTTTTAAGGAAATATCGGTGTGAGTGATTTTACTGGTTTTTGGATCTCTGTGCTTTACCGCAGTCACCACCTCATTTAAGTCAAACCAGTCAGCGACTTTGTAAATTTTCCTTAGAGCACCTGCGTCTGGAGAAACAAGAACAATATTCTCTCTTGCCTGATTCGTGTTATCAATATCAGTAAGCGCGTACTTAACGAGTAAGTAATTAGATACTTTTTGGAAATTATTGAGACAGGCTTCCAATACATCAGAGTGAGGATCCAGAACCTGCACAGATTCAAATTTCTGAGAATTAATGATTGGGCAAATAACGGTCTTTAGGTAATTTGAAGAACCTTCTGAGAATTTACGGTCACTACGTGCTCCCAAGAAATAGGGAACATACAGGGAAACTGTCGCGACTCCACATTCGCGAAGAGCCTGATTTGCACAGATAATTAACTCAAGATCCTTGAAGTTATTTAGTCTAGATTTTATTACGACATCAGCTTCGTGTAGGTAACTTAAGTTTCCACGCATATCGCCAGTTAGAGTTAATGACTGTTGACCGTCAGCAAACTTTGAAACTTTGAAATCAACGAATGCACTTCTTTCAAAGTGGTCTCGTCCTTCGTTTTCCGGATTTGCTAGATTAAGAGTTAGTAGTCTCATGTGTATGTTTTGCTATTTTAGTTAAGGTGTCAAACGTTTGGGCAATACCATCGTATTCAGTATTGTATTTTAAGATTGCTTTATGAAGCTTACGTTCAGTAGAGATAATCTTCTTAACGTCCCACCAATTACATGCCAATAGATCTGAACTAATTGACTCAATTTCATGAGCTCTCTTCTGATACAATTCAACAAGTGTCATCATCTTTTCCTGGATGGTCATTGCTCTCTGTAATTTAAAATCTCTATCGGAAATCTCAATTAGAGCTGACTGTAGTAATTGCTGAACTTGGTAATGATCTATTGCAACTGGCAAATCTGATCCTATTAAGTGATCAATATTACTTATCGTAACTGGTGTAGCGAGGTCAGACTCGCCGGCCAATCGCTTTGCGGAGTCCATTGTATTTGCAACAATAGCAAAGGGTCGATCGTAGTGATTAGTTCCTTGCCTCATTAGCTCAGTATGGCCAATTCCTCTTTTTGAAATTGCTGAAATTAGGCTCTTAATTTTATCTACAGTTGTCATAGTTATTCTCCTTTTTTTATTTTACTCAAGATTTCCTCAGGGATTTGGCGAATGCAATATTCTACAATATGTTTTAAGTCGTCGGTCGGTAGTACCATTACCTGAAACGTGTATAAGGTCTCGCCTCCAATGATTGGATGAGGTTCTGTTGTTATCTGATCTTCAAACTCGTCAATCATGTGCTTTGCGACTTTCTGCATCAGCTGAGCACTTACCATCTTATCAATATCTAACTGCGGATTGGCTGACTTAAGTTCTTCACTAACAACATGTTTAGTCGTAAGTAAAGATCTTTCAAGCAGAGCAGCCTGTTTAAAATTACGTAACTGCACCAGAGCTTTTGAGATGTACTCATTTGGTGTAATGCCGTCCATGTTTACGTCTCTCATTTTTATTGATTGTTAAAAAGTTCAAGGTACTTATTTCGGATTTCGATCGCTTTTCGTCTTTTAGAAAACGAGGCGCCGTCCGGTAAAACGATTGCGTTTAATTCGGACTCTTCTGCATTTTCGCAAATGAAATCAAACTCATCGTCAGTTATGTTAAAGCTGGAGATCATCATGTCATCCATTAGGTCAGTTATTCCATGCTTGCCAGGTAGGACTGATTTTAGGCAAGCTTGTACTTCAGGTCTTAATACTTTCATTATATTCCGTTTTGTATACAGTACCTAATATAGAGAGCTTGTTGTCGAATCCCAAACTCTCTTGTTAATAAATTAGCAGGAGCTCCTTCGTAGATTACTGGGCCGATGCATATAGACATTCTCTTTGCATCAAAGCTTTTAAGTCTGCCTTGGATTCTGCCAGTTTCAGGATCTGCTAATTTTATTAGCGTATCAGCTAACTCCTTAGGAGTTTCGCAAGAATTTACTATTTGAAATTTTTCTAACTCAGTCATTTTATATTTTTAGTTATTATACTATCGAAAAAATAAACGGCCTCCAATCGGAGGCCGTCGGTCCGCCGATACTATCAACGGAGGGGTTCACGGTTAAGGGAAGAGTCTTTACGTAAGTACTCTTCAAGAGTTTCAAATACAAATTCGTCACTGTCGTCAAGCGGATCGTATCCAATTTTAACTGTGCCGTCTTCTTCTTTGACGATCATTCTCATTACGCAACCTTCGCATAGAACTGGCATGTAATATCCCGGTTCAAGGCCAGTTGCAATTGATTCAACTTGAATATCCGGTGAAGCATCTTCGCCGAACATTTCGTCTGCGCATTTATTACAAAAGTCTGCCATTATTAATTTATCTTTGTGTTTATGATTGCGATTGCGTATGAGTTTACCAAAGGTCTTCCAGTGTTATAACAGCCAAGAGCAATATCCCATCTGCCAAATCTCTTCTTTAATTTAGAAAGAACTCGCATTGATGTTTCGACATTGAATTCAAGATCAGTCAACAGCATGTGTTTAGTTACCTTGACGTCTTTCCATGCAGATTGGCCAGTTGGAACCTGTATCTGCATTGCACCATACGCTGCGGCTGATGAAGTTAATTGTGGATTGTATTTCCAATCAAATGGACCATCATAACCTGTTTCTTTGTGAGCCACTCCATACGCGATATTGAAAGGAACTCCATATTGTTCAGAGTATTTCTTTAAGTAGTCGTATAATTGAATTGACGGAGGGGCATCTTGAATATTCATTACCCCATCCGGCAATTCATTCGATTTCCTTTCACGCATTTCGTAAGCCCATGTTGCGCCAAATACTACTAAGCATATTAGAACAACTAGAGATTTTACGGAGAACATGATTTTATTGTTGAGCAGCTGGTGCCACTTGTTTGTAGATGCGATTGGCATACAGGTTAAAAATAACGATACCGATTGAATCCTGATAAATTGAATAGATTCCAGATTTTCGGTCGATTACAAGCAATTCATTTCGCTCATTGATTGCAACCGATGTTTCTGATAGGGGTTTAATATTTTCCCATTCAGTTTTTGCGGTTTTATTTGTTACCATCCAGTAGTAATAACCAATAAAGAAGCCTGCAACTAGAGCTAATGCTAAAATCATTAAGTTGCCCAATTTTTTGCTCAACTTTCCTAATTTATCTAGGATCGTTTGCATTACTTGTTTTTTGTCCATAACTTTTATATGTTTAAGGTTTATATTATTATACCAAAATTGGCACGCTATTGTTAATAAGTTTCCAATTGAGTCCGTCAAATCCTTCCAGCTTAAACTCACTTGGTATTTTAAAAATATTAATTACCTCATTAAGTTTCTCATACCACTTACAGAAGCACACACCAGTCATGCCAGTCAACGGACATGAGTAAGTAATCCTATACTCCAGAAAGGACTCGGTTTTTATCATAATTTAATTTGGAAACGATCCCTCATTGCTTGTACCTTATCTGCTGGTACTCCATGCACGTTCTCTCCACCATGACGGTTCTCAACGATTAGAGAAACTACTCGGTAATCGTATTGTTTTGCAAGATCGAAGTATGCCTGCATCTCCCACTCTTGGGTGAATGTGTTTGAGACAACAATCTCTGGGTAAAATTGTGGATTCACCAGACTGTCTTTCATTCTGGTCTCGACCTGGGATCTACACCATTCATGTGCATCCTTCAGTTTAGTAACATCAAATTCGTATGCACCAGTTTCCTTGTTGTGAAAATACTTGTCAGCTTCGCAAACGGCATACTCATTCCATATTGAATTGGCAACAGTTGATTTACCTGCACCAGGAACTCCACGTAGGAGAATTAAGACTCTATTCATATTAAGGTTTCTTTGTGATTACTTGATCTATAATTCCGTACTTAACTGCCTCTTCAGCATTTAACCAGAAATCTCTGGTTGCATCCTTCTTTACTTGGTCAGCTTTCTTACCACAGTATTTACCAAGTAGAACGAAAAGTTCATGATTGACTTTTTGCCATTCAGCCCAGTCAACTTCAGCATCCTGAATATTGCCGCTAAAACCGCCAGACGATTGGTGCAGCATTGTGGTTGAGTGTCTTAGGGAACTACGTTTGCCTTTTGTTCCTGCGCCCAATAGCACTGATCCCATCGATGCGGCCATGCCAGTATTTACGGTTCGGATATCGGCTTTGATATAGTCCATTACGTCGACCATTGATAGACCAGACTTAACCGATCCTCCTGGAGAGTCAACGTGCATTGTGATATCTGAATTATCAACAGAATCTAGGAACATTAACTGAGCCTGTACAATAGTTGACATGTAGTCGTTTACTGGTCCAGCGACCCATAGAATACGATCCCTCATTAATCTGGAGAAAATATCCATTTGAGTAACTCGCATTTCACGTTCCTCTAAAATATAAGGAGTCATCGATGACTCAACTTGTTTACCGTAATAATCTAATTTCAATGAGGACACCCCGTGCTCGCTCATTGCGTACTTTTGAAATTCATTCATCATGGTATTAATATACCAATATGAATAGACAATTAGAAGTTATTAGTAGATGAATTATAGAAAACTAATCCGGTTACATTAGTCGTTTTAGTGATAGTCGGAGTTGAGTAGTTAAATGTTAGTACATCACCTCCACCGCGTTCGCCAAATTGAATTCGGACCGGATAATACGCGCCGGCCGTTAATGATGCTGTACCTGATGCTTCTACCGGCCCATGTAATCCACCATTATTAACCGTTGCATTTGTTGTAGTGAAACCGGTCTGAGCATTTGCACCTATCCACATATACGATGCATCATCACTTGATGTGTAAAATGTATAAGTTTCAGTAGTAGCTGGTTTGAAATAACCTAACCATTGGCAACTAAAATCTGATCCATCGTCTGTTCCCGGTTCAGTAATTACAGTAGTTTGTACTGAAGTAGCTGGATTTGCTCCGAATGTTTGAGGCGTTGCGGTTGCAAAGAAACTGACATTATCTGCAAAATACCCAGAGTATGTAGTTTTATATAAACCTGCAACGTAAGGCTGAACCCATGAAGTCCAAAATCCATTTGAATTTAACCAAGTAAGAGCAGCCGATGCGCTAGCTAAATTAGGAGATCCTCCCAAGTCCCTCTTTAAATAATTCGCCAGGTCTAGAAAAGATTGATCGGTTTTAGCTGCACTTCTGGCAAATCGAACTGTTCCGATTGCGCCTAATTGAGTTGGCTGATTACCTGCAGGTACAGGTCTACAAATTAAGTAACCGGTTGTATCTTCAGGTCCCATCCACCAAGTAACTCCGCCTGGCTGAGCTGAATAGTCTTGAGCAGACTCGCCTATTGCAAGATTTACTAAATTAGTAGCTCCTGAGATTGTAGCTTGCGATGGGTTGTATGCAAATGGAGTAGTCGCCATCCAATTAATTATTTTGTGTTATTATTTATCTCACATAAAAAAACCGGCTGACGCCGGTTTTAATTATTAATGAATGGTGGTTTAAAATCAAAAGAGTGCTGTGTCATCGCTGCTCTGTTCAGCTACACTCTTTTTATCTCCTCTTCCGGCAATTAAGTACCTTTCAATTCGATGTTTATATAGTCAGAGTCTATAGTATCCCTTTGCCATATCCGCAAGACACGTTGCAGCGTAGTAACCATCCCGGCAAGGTTTATTGTACTGGGTAAAACATTTCCAATCAAGTAGTCATGGCTGCCTTTACTGTTCCTCACGCCTTTGTCCCAAACTCTACCCGCATAGTTACATGCTTTGGTCTTGCTGGTTGGGGTCAGCAACCACTACTTCATAAAGACGCTAAATGAAATAGCTTGTATCGTTATTGGATGATTTGCCTCTGCAGGTAGTGTCACCCTTTACAACATAAACGTTACAAATGTTGGCCTTTTTGGAGTTTCGCGAAAAGTACTCATCGAAACTTTATTAACTAAAGTGCTAAAAGTTAATGTCTTTAAACTGTCTCGTTTTCTCCTGCAAAAAAGTTCAGGATTGAACGGCTATTGCGTTGCTCATTTGATAAGCACTCAACTTGAATTTTCTTCTCTTGAATTTCTCTCTGTAAAGCGTCATGCTCTGATCGAAGGCCTGCTAATTCAGAATTGAACTTTGTACGCTCAATGAATTCAGCATCTCTTGCCTCTGCATTAGAGAAAGTTTTCTTTCCGTTTGCATCAACTTCAGAGTTAATTTCAACCTTGATTTTTGACTGGATATTGGAGATTAATTCGGTACTCTTGTTAGACTCAGTGTTTAGGTCTAAAATTTCCATTTGCAATTCTTGGATTGCTTGAGGCAATTCCATTAATCGTTCTACTGTGTTAGTTAAATTTGTATTTGTCATTTGTTTTAAATTAAGATACACTATTACTATACTATTAAAAATCGATTTAGGTTTAATCGGATGATAAAAAATCTAAAAAATTTGTGGACCATTCAGGGCTCGAACCTGAGACCTTCGCATTATGAGTGCGCTGCTCTAACCAACTGAGCTAAAGGTCCTGGTGGAGGGATTATTTTTTTAGAGTAGAATTCGCCCACCTCAAAACTACTTGGTGCCGCAGGTAGGATTCGAACCTACTCAGCCTTACGACAACAGATTTACAGTCTGTCCTGACTCTCCAACTTCAGCGCTACGGCAGGTAAGGAAATGAGAAGATGGTTCAGTGGACATCTCATTTTACGATTAGCATTACTCTGGTGAATGCCTGCAAACTCCGATTATGTCAGTCAGCATTCACTCTCGAACTATTGACACAATCATTCCCTAATCAACCTTGGCTGGGTGTCCAGGATTCGAACCTGGGACCACTCGATTAACAGTCGAGAGCTCTACCGCTGAGCTAACACCCAATAAAATAAAAGAACCTCGACCACCATTTCAGCGCAAGCGCGTGCTTTCAGCTAGGCTTGAACGTTACGTCCTAGCTGGTGGAGTCAGCCTCTACTAAGGTTCTTTTGTCGAGATGGCAGGATTCGAACCTGCGAGTTCTCCTGCTCCCAAAGCAGGCGGGGTAACCGGACTCCCCAACATCTCGATAATTTGCTCCATACTGAGACTTGTACGAAGACTGGATTTTAACGGGTTTCTCTGACTGTTTCGAGAACCATATCCCTTATTGACGTCTTAGACTATACGGTCCTCCCCCAATAAGTCTTTTTCATTAGTGTCTTACCACATAAAAACCTGTCAACTCTCTACGTCGGCGCGGCAGAGTCTTGCTCACGTTTACCCGAATCGATCCCCCATTAAGGTCGAGGACTTTTTCACTACCATCGCTTTTTTAAAGAATGCGACCAATCTTACTGAGTATCTCTTGCTCATAGTAGTCCCTGTAGGATTCGAACCTACGACCCTCTGCATGTAAAACAGATGCTCTACCAACTGAGCTAAAGGACTGTTTGATACGCTTTCGCCCCCTGTATGACGTATCACCGATGTTTGAGGTCGGCCTCGAACCATTAAGGGAGCCACCGGTCGAGCGGATGGCGAGAATCGAACTCGCATCTCCAGCTTGGAAGGCTGGAGTAATAAGCCATTATACGACATCCGCTTATGGAGCGGGAGGCCGGGTTCGAACCGGCGACCTCAACCTTGGCAAGGTTGCGCTCTACCAACTGAGCTACTCCCGCAAGTGGGTGGGATCAGACGCGTTCTGCCCACCGGGACCTCGTCGTTAGAAAGTCTTGCGACTAACCAGAGCGTACCGAGACACTATCTAACTTCGACTTGAGGTAGTCACGGCCGCCTCTGATCCTCTCAAGTCTATTTCGTATCGTGGCAAAATGCGGCACGACCCTAATACGATGTGAGCCTCCTGACGGATTCGAACCGCCGACATCCTCATTACAAGTGAGGCGCTCTGGCCAACTGAGCTAAGGAGGCAATGTTGGTGGACCGTGAGAGACTCGAACTCTCGACCCCCGCAGTGCAAGTGCGGTGCTCTAGCCAACTGAGCTAACAGCCCATTTAAGAACAACGTTGGAGTACCCGTCTCGCTCCAATCTTAACAGCTTCATCAGAGTTTTCTCTGGGCCCAGGCTGAGGGTGGTGAACTCTTGATCCGACCGTGATTGTCGACATCACATTGGCCGGAGAGACCGTTGTTCTTAGTAGCCCGTACGAGAATCGAACTCGTCTCTCACCCGTGAAAGGGGCGTGTCCTAACCGATAGACTAACGGGCCAAATAAAAGTATACCGTGCTCCGGTTTTTACTTATGGTTTGTTCCCCATAACCTGATACTGTGCACAGTAGAGCAGGGACCTGAACAGAGTACCTTGGGTCATTTATATCTCTCCGGTTGGGTAGCTAATCCCATGGAGCCAAGGTTCCTTTCATCCGTGCAAGTCGGACTTCTGTTGATATACTTTCGCGGTCCCACCGGGAATCGAACCCGGCATACCGCCGTGACAGGGCGGCGTTATAGCCGATTAACTACAGGACCATTTCTCTCCAGTTCACTCCTACCCTGTGGGTATACCGTGACGGGTTGTTTATCCATGCAAATCTACCTGAAGAGCGATTGGTTTGCGCTCGACGTGCATGGATCCGGGTGATTAGAGCCGGACTCGAACCGGATACCGTGCAAGACGGAGTAGACAACCTTACCTCTTTCGAGTTCGGGACTTGGGTACCATCCCGCATTACGCCCATCTAATCATTAGTAGCGGGGGCCGGATTCGAACCGACGACCTTTGGGTTATGAGCCCAACGAGCTACCACTGCTCTACCCCGCAATATGTTGTCCCGCAAGGATTCGAACCTCGATCTTCTGGACCAAAACCAGACGTGCTGCCATTACACCACAGGACAATTTTCAATCTCCAATAAGTCAAAGAACTCTTGTTAAACTTATATGATTACTATACCACATTAGGTTTAATTTAGTCACTTTCTTTCGAAAGATTTGCACGGTCGGAGAGATTCGAACTCCCATCTAGGGTTTTGGAGACCCGCATGCTACCATTGCACCACATCCGTGTATTCTTTTGGTTGCGGGACCCGGACTCGAACCGGGAACTTCAGCTTATGAGACTGACGAGATAACCGCTTTCTACGCATCCCGCAATGTTTGGTTGGAATAATAGGAATCGAACCTATAACCTTTCGCGTATCAGGCGAATGCTCTAACCAATTGAGCTATATTCCAGTTTAGTGTCCCCGACAGGACTCGAACCTGTGACTCCCTCATTAAAAGTGAGGTGCTCTAACCAACTGAGCTACGAAGACCTGTGTATTTAGACCTGTAACTCTGGGAGTCACTGGGCCTTTAGCGTTTACGTTTCATATTCTTATTCATTTTTTTGTTGGTGGTGAGGGGCGGGATCGAACCGCCGACACCAGGATTTTCAGTCCTGTGCTCTACCATCTGAGCTACCTCACCATGCTAAAACAAAAAACCTCGAATTTTTTAGGTTCGAGGTTCGTTGTTGTTAGTTATGTAATTTCTTAACTTATACCACTAGAACCTCGCAATACCCCAAAATCTTTAATCGTCTCCATTGCAATCACATTAACTGTGCCTGCCGGATACTGATTCCAGTTTTGAGTATTTTTTGATATGTTCGTAGTTATTTGCACGAGTTTAATTTTTTTGTCTAGTTATTTATCTAGTTATTATACCAACTTTTTAAAAAAGGTTTCCCTTTACTAAAAATTACTTTATCATTGCTGCAAGTTTTTCGTTTGCTTGATCGATCTTAGAGAATTTAGACTCAAAGAAAGACTTTAACTTGGCAACGATTGCTGTGATTTTACCAGACAACCTAGCAACGATCGCTTTAGCTTTATCAGTTAATTTAGATTCATCTAGTTTTTCAATATCGTATGAGTGTTTTACGTTTGATATTGCTGTGTTTTGTCTAACACATTCGTTGATAATTGCTTGAGCAGCAGCATCGACTAACCCTAGTGCCTGCTCTACAGCTTTAGCATAAGATGGGTTTTCAGAAGATCCGCCGTATCTTGAAATCTTGATAACGTATTTTTCAGTTGTTGCAAGCTTATCATTTAGGACTTTCATTGCATCAAAGATCGGCTTCATTGTTGCATCAAATGCACCAAGCTCAGTATTGATAGCTTTTGTTTCAGCTGTCAATTCTTTTAATCGAGTTTTGATTTCGTGAATTCTATCAAGCTTAGCAACGATAGTTTTATCTTTGATTTGAGCTTCGTTAATCTTTGCTTCGTTAACAAATTGTGTGAATCTTTTAAGTTTCATTTTAAAAAGTAATTTTTGTTTATTTATTAATAACGATCATCGTCGTAATCATCGTAGTCAGGCTCATCAGGTTCAAAATCCTCAACCGCTCTATCGAGAGCAGAGTCAGTTCTTTTTTTGAAAGTACCAGTTAAATCGACTAGAGTATTTGAATCGTAAAGAGCTTTGAATTTATTAATGAAGTCCTTGAGCTCTTCTCCTGTAATTTCTTCTTGCTCTGCATCGTATATTAAATCGCCAATTGCTGCATATTCATCAGCTCCTTCAAATCCCATGCTTTTTAACTCTTCAGCTTCAGGGGAATCTAGCATGGCTTTAACCTGCGAAATTACTGAAGGATCAGTTACTTTATACACTCCGTCTACTCCATCAAAGTCAACATCATCAACTGAATAGCCGCCAACGAATCCGACACTGCTATCGTCAGGCTCATAATCGAAAGATACGTCTAGTGTAACAAGCCAAATTATGTAGATTATTTCGTCTATTAAGAATATATTTTCTTCAACTTCAATAACTGACGAAGATTCTGTTATCAAGCTCTCTTTTACAAATTGTGAAAATCTCTTAAGTTTCATTAGGGATCTTATTTTTATTATTTATCCCTTAGTTCTGCCCAAAACTTCTACTGATACAGATACTCCATCTGGATTCTTTCTAACTCTGATAGTCGCTTCATCGAATCCCCTAATCCACAGTAGATCTTCAAGTACTTCCTGAACATCGTCCGGATAGACTTCCGGATGAACTAGCCCCGGTTGGTACGGGTCATGTTCTAATTTCTCAGTAAACTCAAGAACGAGACGTTTCATGTCCGCCTCGTTCTTTAGTGCATTTAATATAGAGCCTTTTGCCATTACGATACGTATTTTGCAAAGTTAACTGCTGCCTTGTAAGCATCTTCATACGAATGAATTGTCTTAGCACCACGTAGTCTAAAAGGAATATGATCTACTGCCCAACCAGCAAGGGTCATTTCTTCTTCTGACGCTTTATGGTCAGAGGTACTCTTTGCCCATTCTTCGCACTCTTTATAATACGAGTCCAGGTGCTTGCCGTAGAACTTTTCGTATTGAGGAAGGTCTTGTTCAGCAGGTTTCCATTTAGCATCAAATAGTTTATCGCCTTTTCCGAATGCACAAGAAGCACGGTGAGAATAACCAATCCACTGCTTTGCCTTCTTACTCCATGCAGTATGAGGATGAGATCCCTTTGTTGCTCTGAGGCCATTGTTGTAGTACCACCAACCTTCTTCAATTGATCCAACGTAAACTCCGTCTGGATTCATGCATGAATTGGGTAATGAGTACTCATCGTCTGGTCCGAACTTATGAACTCCTACCTTTAGCCCAGTAGTTGCTTCAATTTGTTTAATACATTCAGGATTTACAGCCCAACCTTCCAAATCTCTTTCAGGTCGGATTCGGCTTACTAACTTAGTAAATCCCAGATCCAAGTGGATCTTATTTAATTTAGTTTTGCCAGTGTAGTGAGGAAATCTCTCGAACTTCAACTGAATTTTGCCAAGGTATGGCGTTTGATTTTTAATTAACATATACTGTTATTTTTTTAATAAGGATCAACTACCTCATCGACTGCGTCAGATAAGTCTTCGCCGACCGAGTTTATTAAATCCTTTGTTGCGGTAGCTTCGCCACCGGTTGCCACGTCAACTGCATCCTTTACGACTGCGATTGGTGACAATGCTGTTTTTACTGTTGCGCTTGCTATATTAGCGATTGCTCCGAATAGTCCCATTGTTTATTGATTTTTTTGGCGGAGGATGTAGGATTCGAACCTACGGTACCTTGCGGTACAACAGTTTTCAAGACTGCCGCGATCGACCACTCTGCCAATCCTCCTTTGAGTTACTTAGACTCGATTATATTATACGTACCTTCCATTACGCCATAACTCGATTCTTCATGGAACTGATAGGTTTGAGCAACATCACTTGAATCCATCGGCCGAGTCAAATACCAGATTTGAGTCTCTTTCCACGTTACAGTTACCAATTTTCTGCCCTTTGGTAAATTGATAGTGCCTTCACCGCCGAAGTTTTTAACTCGCGAGTTTTCAGTACATGAAGCGAATGAGAATAGGATCGCTGTTAAAATTACTAATTTTTTCATATTGATTTTTATTTTAGAAAAAAGGAAAACGTTTCCTTAATGATTGTGATATTTACTTCATGCATGATTAACCATTTAATCCAAGCGAATGGCATGAAAAAGAAGTCCATGATCGCCCAAAAAATGCTATTGTGAATCTGATAACCGATCATCGCAGTTAGCAGTGCAAAGATTGAATAAATTCCAGGATTCCAAACAACTCGTGGTTTATTAGTTTCTATTTCCATAGAGTTATTATACTAAATTTTCTGATCTTGGTTCAACGTTAATAACTGGCGGGCGATTATGCCATAGTCGATATCGTTCATCGACCACTGACGCATTAATAAATGTAGTACCGCCTATTTCTACTTGGCCCATCTCTTCGTGTATGTGGCCGAATACATGAACTTGGGGTTTAATTTGATCAACCTTAGCCTTTAGACTTTTACAACCAACGCTCCAACCTTCTCTGATAGTTTTATCCAAGATTCCATGAGGAGGCCCGTGCGTTATCAGAACATCAATTCCTTCCGGAATAAGATCCCAATGTGGACCTATTTCATTTTCATATCGATTAAATGCCCAATTATGAAAGAATGGAGTTACTGGACTTCCCCAGAATTTAATACCCTCAATCGTTACGCCACTATCATTTAAGTAGGTAATTCCAGGATACTCAGCAAGCAGAGCCTGAACCTCCTCTGGTTTTGCTACCTCAAAAAAGAAGTCGTGGTTTCCAGCAATTAGGATCTTATGCATATAGGGTTGTGAACTAAACCATTTAAGGAATACTCTAATTTCACGCTCAGTTCCACGCCCAGATACATCACCTGCGTGGACCAAGATAGGACCTCCAGGCAGAAGATCATTTAGGTCTTCTGTATTAACTGGATCAGATACAATCCAATGTGTATCACTTATAAATGTAATTTCCATTATGAATTTTGTATTGTTTCGATTTCTTCAAGTATCTGATTCTTTGTTCTAAGACCACTAAGTCTCTTTACTTCTTGATCGTCTTTAACAAAAATAAGAGTAGGGATTCCCCTGATTCCAAATTTACTGGCAAGTTCAGGATTTTCGTCAACGTTTACCTTTCTAATCTCAATTTGAGAATCAGGTACATTAAATCGTTCCGATAATTCTGAAATAGCTGGCATCATTACTTTACAAGGACCGCACCATGGAGCCCAATAGTCTGTTATAATTAACATAAGTTAAGAGATAATTTTAGGTTTGTCAGTTGATTGAGGTTTAGCGTCCTTTACTTGAAACTGTTCATTTACGTGAGAGCACTTTGAGCAGGTAAAAGTAGGAACTGGGACAATCATATCCTCAGCTGATCCTGTTAATAATTTAGAAACTCTACGTAAGTAGCTCGCTTCTTTAAACGTATCGTTCCCGCAAGATTCGCAAACGATTGGGCTTGAATTTTCAAGACCGACTCTGACATTTTGATCCATATTTCAGTTTAATTTATTCTACTATAAAAGTCGAAAGGGTTTAACAAGTTAAACAAAAAATGCCTAGAAATCTAGGCACTTAGAGTCGAGAGGTTTCTCTGATTACTTTACAGTAACTGTGTCAACTAGAGTTGAGTCAGTGGTTACTGAAGTTGAGTCAACTAGAGTTGAGTCAGCAACAGTAACAGTAGAGTCAGCTGGAGCAGAGTTAGAACAGCTAGTGATAGCGATCATTGCAACTAGTGCAAAAGCGAAAAGCAAAATTGATTTCTTCATGTTTCTGGTTATTTTTGTTTTTAATTTAGAGAATTATTATACTAAGAATTTGTGCAGAGTTTCCGAATAAGCCATCTTCTGGCCTCAAGTTGATCGCGATATCCTCTCTTATTACACGTTATCTCGTATGGATGTTTTTCGTAACTTGTTCGGTATTCTCCGTATTTTTCCATGTCCTGTTTGAAATGGGTGTATTCATGGATTACTGTGCTGCACCAAGAAAGTAACGACCTGTGTCTTTTTGGATTTAAAATGATTGTGTTTTGACAAGGTTCATACATTCCGAAATGTATATGGTTCGGATCAATCTGAATCTTCAACGTTTTGAGATTGTTGTACTTACTTGGGCCATACTTTTCAATACACCATCCCAAAAGAAGATTCGCACTCTTCTTATTAATGTATTCTCTCACGGTAAGGTTATTTATCATAGTTTTAAGCATAGCCTGTTAGTTAAATAATAAAAAGTACAAAGGAAAATATTATGAATTACACAAAAGAAATGATCGAGGCTGCAGTTAAGGCAAAGGGTTATGCTTGGTTCGAAGGGGCCAAAGACTATGACCTAAATCTAGTTGGGGTTAGAAATAACTCAGCGGCAATCGCAGATAAAGTTACTAATCTATTTGACGATTGGATGACTGCTTCTTATAAAGTTAACGGCGTATGGCAATTTAACTGCTGGCCAATAACTACTGATCCGGGTAAGAAAGCTATGCTTGAATATCACAATCCAAATGGAGTTGCTCGAGTAGTTCCAGGACAATATCGTGGAATGTGGGCGATTGGATTACACCAGGGCAAATACGAAGCACTAAGACAGGTTAAGCCAGTTAAAGTTTATCGTGATAAAAACAAAGACATGAAGTATGACGAAACAACAATTCAAGAAGGAATCTTTGGAATTAACGGTCACCGCTCTAACCCAAAAACTCAATCTGAATACGTTGAAAACTGGTCCGAAGGTTGTCAAGTATTTAAAAAGGTTGCAGACTTTAATGCCTTAATGAAACTTGCAAATCTAGCTAAAGCAATCCACGGAAATTCATTCACTTACACTCTATTGGAATCAACTGATATTGTTTAAGAATTTACGAGTTTACTAGTAACCCCCAGCTTAAACTGGGGGTTTTTTAATGACTCTTTTTTAGGTCAGTAATTGATAAATAACAAAAAACCCTTTTCAAATGCTATTAAAGAATGGATCTAATGGCCCAGAGGTTGCCAAAATGCAAGCACTCCTAGGAGTAGGCGCAGATGGAAGCTTCGGACCTGGAACAGAAACCGCTGTCAAAGCATGGCAGCAAGCAAACGGGCTTACTCCTGACGGTATCGTCGGAGATGCTACTTGGGCTAAGATGTTTGGTGCAGCTCCAGTTGCAGCTCCAGCAGCTACGCCAATCCCACCATCAAGTTTTAAACTTGAAAAACTAGCTGGACATGTACCAGCAGCAGTAATCGCTCAAATTCCTGACACAGCTGCAAAATTCGGAATCACTAATCCTTTAAGATTAGCTCACTTCCTTGCGCAATGTGGACACGAAAGTGGAGGATTCAAAGCAGTTAACGAGAATCTAAACTATTCAGCTGACGGTCTTAAAAAGATCTTCGGAAAGTATTTTCCTGGTAACTTAAACGAGTCTTATGCTCGTCAACCTGAAAAAATCGCTGCTAGAGTGTATGCTTCTAGAATGGGTAATGGAGATGAAGCTTCGAAAGAAGGTTTTAAATTCAGAGGTCGCGGTTACATTCAATTGACTGGTAAATCGAATTACACAAACTTTGCAAAATTTATCGGCGAGGATACTGTTGCTAATCCGGATCTAGTCGCTACAAAATACCCACTCGCATCGGCTGCTTTCTTTTTTCAGTCTAATGGCTTATGGGCGATTTGTGATAAAGGAGCAGACACTGCTGCTGTAACTGCGGTAACTAAGAGAGTTAATGGTGGAACGATTGGTTTGGCTGACCGTATTAAACACTTTAACGAGTATTACGCTTTATTAAAATAAAAAAACAAATGTTCTTCGATGAAAAAAATAATCTTTATTCTATTCGCACTAGTCACGTGCGCACTCTCTACTGGAGTTTATGCTCAAAGTGGACCTCCTGCCCCAGGCGCAGGAATTTGGACAATCATTGATACGACATATCAAGTTGGTACAAGTACGCTAGGTCAGTCCAAAGCCAGAATCACGCTAAAGAATGCAACTATCTCAAAATACACAGGTATTCAAACTCGAATATTTTACGATAAGGATGCATTTGCTAGTGCATCAGTTGCGCTAGTTGGATCGCCTACTAACTTATATTTACAGTCAGTAGATAGTAATGCTACCGGTTACGTAACCCTTTCATTAGTGTATACTGGAAACAGCAGTACTTATACTCTAGCGGACGGTGAAACCTTTGAAATAACCTTTACTCACGTTGCAGCTGCATCGTTTTATGCGTTACCCTCAATCAGTGCTCTTACGTTTAGTGGCGCAGCTTCTTTTACTACACTCGCTGCATCTCAGACAGGTTTAGATACTACTCTAAGCAAGCATAGCTACGGCGGTGTATGGGAACAGCCTACTTTAGACTTCCATGGTAAATTTACAAACGTTACTGGAACTGGAGCAAAGAACTTAACTTTAGCTCTTGAGAAAAAGGTAAAAGCTGGAGGTACTTGGGGAACTCATGATACGTACGTAACTGACCTAAGTGGAAATTTTGCATTTAGCGAAATTATTGATACTACTTATTATGATGTACGCCTTGCAATTAAAGGTGATACGATGACGGTAGGAAACGTTATATCAACAGCAGATGCTCAATTAATTAATCAATGGGTGTTAGGGTCAGCGACTCCTTCCGGATTCGACTTCTATACAGCAGATGTTAACGGTTCAACTAACGTAACAATAACTGATGCATACGGAGTATTTGGTAGAATTGCTGGAAGATTCACTGAATGGCCTAATGCCGTTGAGGATGTTAAGTTCTTTACTGCTGCCCAATACACAACAATCACAGGATCTCCATCGACTAACTATACTTCAACTTATGCTGGAGTAACAAACTTCTACTACGACATTTTACCAGGACAACCTGATTCAGTTCAATATTACGTACTTGTTCCAGGAGATGCAAACGGTACGGGTTACAACATGGCTCGTTTAACGCCAATTGAAGTAATGATCAATCCACCGGCTGGAACCCCAGCTCAAACTGAAAACGTAATTGATATGACAGTTGAATACGATTTTCCAACGAGCTCAATTGAAGTTAATCTTCCTAATCTTTCTGTAAATTCAGGAAATCTAGTAGAAATACCGGTTACTGTTAAAACTGGAGGAAAGGATATTTCGTCTCTTCAATTAGCAATGTTATACGATCAGACCTTATTGGAATTTAAAGACATTACTAACTCTGCTAAATCAATGCAGTGGATGTCTTCATTCAATCCAACTGGCGGAATTATCGAATGGGCCGGTTACGATCCATCAGCTAACAAAAGCTACATGATTCCAGATAATTATGAAGTTTTTAAATTGAGATTTATCGCACTTAAACCTCAAATTGATTGGGAGGCATCGCCTTTGTATACTTCTAGAAAATTCTCAGGAGACAATCAATCTAGGGATTTATCAATCACCGCAGCAAACGGCATCTTAATCGTTGCTAAAATGGCTGGACCTTCTGGTCAATTGGATAACTTTGAAATTACCGCATTTCCCAATCCAACTACTGGAGAGATAAGCTTTGACTTCTCAGTTAAGAATAGCGGAATGGTTAAGTTAGTAATCGTTGACCTAAACGGATCAGAACAATTTGTTATACTTGATCAAGACATGCCAGCTGGAAAATACGTATACTCTTCCAATATTAATCAGTTAACTAGCGGATTATACGTTGCTTCTTTACAGGCAGTTGATCAAATTAACTCTACTAAAATCATAAAAAAATAAACAAACAATGTCTGAGGAAACAAACGCAGCAGAAACAAATGATGGAACATGGTCAGGTCTTAAGAAGACCCTGATCGGTACGATCTCTACGGCAGTTTTAGCTGGAGGTACATGGCTTACAACTACTCTATTTAACGGAGGTGACCATGAAAAAGAAGAAACGAAAACTGAACAGGTTGCACCAGCAGCTCAACCAGTTATCAACGTTAATCTTGAAAACAATAATACAAATCAACAAAAACAATCAGGCGGAACTAACACAGTAATCCGTGAGAGAGTTGTTGAGAAAGCTCCAGCTGAAAAACCAGCGGAAAAGAAGAAGAGCGAGTCTGAAGACGCTCCTTGGTAATCAGAAGGCGGATTAACGTCCGCCTTTTTATTTTCAGAACTAAAAATAAACTACTACTACAATGTCTAATTTGAAAAAATTATTAATCGGTGAATCTGCATACGTAAAGGTTGAAGACAAGAATCGCTTCTACTACATGCTACAACAAATGCAGTCAAACCGTTGGAAAATTACAGGAATCGTTCTATTTCTTTTCTTCTTTATTATTGCTGGAATTAATTCAGCTGTATTTTTTGGAGTAACAATCGCAGAAGATTGGAAAGAATTACTACTTCTTTTATTGGGAGCCTTTGTTGGTAACCTAAATAAAGTAGTTGACTACTGGTTCAATTCAGAAGATCGTGATAAAATGTTAATTCAAAAGGTTGACGAAGAAGATGGAGTATCTCTTTCTAATACTACTTCAAATAACGTAACCGAATAATCATGAAGAGATTAGCACTTATCTTAATAATGCTTTTCTCAGTAAGCTTATGTATTGCTCAGCCTGGTTCAATCAAGACTGAGCAGTACCGAGCTTCTTTTGAAAAGAAGATGTCAATTGACTCTGTTCCGGAATATACTGACACAATTAAAATTCCTATTCAATTATTAAAGATTGGAATTAATGAGGAGCTTTACGAAATGTATCCTGAGTTAAAGGATAAACGGGTTGGTCTTGGTGTAACAAATATTGTATTGGAATATTTGGAATACACAAACCGTTTTGTATTTACTGAAGACAAACTTGAAATTAAAGAGAGAATGATTAGTCAATTTAAAGCGTCTGATAAAGGATTCACTGAGAATAAACTAGACGGCCGTGGTAAAATCAAGTTAGCAAAATACTTTGTCTATATTGAAGTTTACGATTTCTCTGTATCAGAAGATGAAGTCGTTAGAATAAACGGCGAGTCTAAAACAACTCAAACAACTCGACTGGGTTTACAGGTAAAATTCGTTGATGCTGAGACTGGAGAAGTTCTAGTTGGTTCAGGATTAGGCGAAGCTTCCACTATTAAAACCGTTTCTATTTTAGATGGAGTGGACGATAGTGAAATTAAATTTAACCAATCTACCATTGGTATTACAACTAAAAAGGCGTTAGAGACAGCATCGTCTAGGATAGTGGTGAGAATGATTAAGAAGAATATCTTCAAAAATTAAAATATGAAACGCAAATGTATGTTAAAAAAATTATACTGCTTATTGCGTGGATCTTAGTATCGTCATTGGGAATGGCTCAAACCTTTTCCTACAATTACACTGATCCATGTACTGGAATAAACAAAACAATACAAGTTCCATCAAACGGAATAACAGTAACCTATTACGGTCAAGTAAATACATTTCAACCAACGGATTTTTACAATGGAGGTTTTGAGACATGGGCTCAAGGCGTTTATTCTTCCTTTGGTAATAACAACCCATGTGCAAGTTTAGTAGGAATGCCTACTTCAGTTAATATAGCACAAAATACAGCAATTAGTTTTCTAGGAATAGTAAACTCATTATCGGCTCTATCTGATATGGCTGGCGGATCAAGTAATATGATTGGCGGAACTGTCTCTAGTGTACAAAATTCCTCCAAGTCAAAGGGTAACTCCAAAAATAAAGGCGGGGCGGATAAACCTGCAGAAAATAGTACTTCAACAAATGCACAATCTAATGGAAGTACTGGTGGTAGCTCTAACTCTGGGACCACTAGTAACAATGGGAGCTCTACTAGCAGTAGTGGATCTTCTACGACACAGGGCTCACAGACTCAAGGTTCGAACGAAACTGGCTCGACAAGCAGCGGAGGATCTGGAGAACCAGGATCAACTGCCGGTAACGGAACAGCTGGGTCTCAAGCTGGCAATGGAACCTCTGGGTCTCAAGCAGGTGGATCAACCACTGGAAGCGGTTCAACGACCGGCTCAACTACCGGAAGCGGTTCAACGACCGGCTCAACTACCGGAAGCGGATCAACAACCGGCAACGGAACTACCGGATCTCAAGCTAGCGGATCAACTTCAAATAGCGGCAATGTTAATGGAGGCGGGTCTGGAACGACCGCTGGCTCTGGAACAAGCGGCTCAAATAATCAGTCAACGCCAACTTCTGAAACAGAAGCAGGTGGAAAAACTAACTTAATTGGCGGATCAGTTGGTTCAGTACAGGAATCAACTTCCGCAGGTGGAGGAGCAGCCGGTGCCTCTAATAAAAATGGGAATCGACCTAGTATTTTAGCAAGCAGCGATTTCGTTGGATTCAATTTTAAAAATTCAGATGTTACAGTTGGAGGAAAGGTCACTGGAGGTTACTCATCAATGAGATGGGACGGAAAGAGATCTCACGGAATTAGTGCAGACTATACGACTGCTATAAAGGGTCCAAATATTACAGGCTTTTATGCATTCATGAATAAGCGAAGAATAGATTTAATCTCTACATCGCTTACTATTGGTTTTGAAAGACAAATGACTGTCTATGGAACATTAGCAGTAGGTCAAATGTGGACTCTAAATAAGCCGAAAAACCTAAAAGCTCTTTATATGCTAACCGGTTCAGTCGGCCAAGTATCAGGGACTGCTTTTATAGGAACTGCTGCTATTGCTGGAGGAATGTATGACTGGAAAATCTCTAAGAGAATTTCAGTAAAAATGTTATGTTTGTACGTGTATGCCCCATACGTTAGTTACTATAATGATGTTCTATTAAAATCACCACATGTGGTTTTACCTATTATGGGAACTAATATCGGGATAACTAAACGATTTAAGCTTAACATAAACGCCGGTGGAGCTTGGGCGATTAATGAATCCACATTAAACTATACCATCATGCTGGGAACTCGCATGCTATTATGAGAAAGTTTATCATCACACTAATTGCTACATTGATTATAGGGTCGGTGTATGCTCAACCATTTACTTATTCAGGATATGTTTATGGAGCTAATGGTCAAGGCTTACAAAATATACCAGTCTTGCTATACGGCAAAAGGATTGTTCAATATGAAGTAACTTTTCCTACTTATCCGACTTCTCCTAGTTATACAACCGGTACCGTAATTCCATCATCGGACGATGCTACACATGGACCATTTAATATAGGATTTAGTTTTACCTACTTTGGAAATACGTATACTCAATTTTACGTTGGATCAAATGGATGGATCGGGTTTAGCTCGGGCCAAACAACTGGATATACTGCAGCCTTTATTCCAAATGCAGGGTCTCCATTAAACGCAATTTTAGCGGATTGGGAGGACTTATTTCCTGGATCAGCTAACATCAGATACGTAACATCAGGAACATCGCCCAATAGATCGTTGACTGTCTCTTTTAATGCAGTTCCGCATTATGGGTGTAGAACAAATCTACACACATTTCAGTTCATTCTATATGAAACGTCGAATTTAATAGATATAAATTATGCCTCAAAACCTTTATGTGGTAGTAATAACGCGACCGCCGGTCTAATATCAACTTCTTCGTCAACGGTTGTTCCAGTCGGTGGAAAGAATGCATCTCAATGGAGCGCAACTAATTATTCAGTTAGATTTACACCAGCTTCACCGGAAACTACATTCAGCATAAAGGGAACATATTACACTAATTCGTTGGGTCTATATTCAATGGTACCTAATTTAGATGACGCGTCCCATGATTTCCAAATTAGATTAGAAAATCTGACTATTAGTAATCCAATATCAACTGCTGCTCAATACCCTATTCAAATGTTATTATACTCGGTGATGCCAAGCTCTAAATTGTATTATACAATGGACGTTAATCAAGATACTCGGTTTAATGTAACGGATTCCTATTGCATATTCGGTAAAATTTCAGGTAGATTTCCAAATTGGATAAATGCATATCCGTCGTATCGGATATTTACGCCAGCTCAATGGACAACTATTAATTCCGGGACAAGTGATCTACGCTCCAGTATACCAGGAGTTCAATCAATGATTATTTCAACACCAACTAATGGAGGAACTACTAGCTTTTATCTGTTACGGACTGGCTATACACAATAAATAAAAAAAACAAATTAAATATGGCAGAAGAAACAAACCCTACTTCAGGATTTACGGATACCTTCTTTTCTAAACTAAAAGAACAATCATTTACCATCGTACTTATGATAGCGGTTATTTGGTATCAAGGCGTGATGATGGAAGAGCGTGTAGCGTATTGGCAAAAACTATATGAAGCACAAAAAGCCTATACTGAGCAAACAGTAAAGGATGATAAACAAATTATGCTCGATCGAATACAATACTTACAAGACCAACGTGATAAATACGTTGAGGATGCAATAATTGAACTAAAAAAATAATAAATTTTATAAGATGAAGAAGTTTATTTTATTGCTTGCAGTTTTACTATTGGTACAGCTGCTGGCTTTTTCGCAAACTAGCCCAATTCACATGTGTATTAAAATAGACACAGTATATTCTACCGCAAAGGTTAGGGAATTAGGAAACCGTGATATTCGGTTTGGTGTAAAGCAAATAGCAGAAGACCTACTTTCTTCTAAATACTGTCTATCTGATGCAGGATCCCCAATTAAGATTGAGATCTATTATTTCGGTATTCCTAAAAGTACCATACGTATTGCTGGAATAGAAAAGACTGAGCAGGTTACACAAGTCGCTGTTCGAATTTATTATAACGGGCAAAAGTACGAAGGGACTGGCGAGTCTGAGACTGAGGTGAGAGCCGTAATGATTGAATTGGAAGAGGGTGCTATGCCGTTTTCTAAAATGACAGTATCTAATTCTATCAAAAAAGCACTTGAACAATGTATTTTAAAAATGCCTTAATTGTATTAATATTAACGATTCCAGTATTTGGATTTTCTCAAATAGTAATAGACGATGTCGGAGACGGCTGGAAGGCTAGAGTCGAGAGGGCTATTTTACTTGTAAAAGATACTGACTCAGTTAGTTACCAAACTCTGATTACGAATTGTAAACGAATTGAGTTTATAATGGGCGATAGATCTACTAACCTTCCACCCAATACTATTGTGATTAATACAAAGGACGTAACTAGTCCGTCTATTAATAATTTAGCGGCCGTATTGGTGCATGAGTCGTATCACCTGTACTTATGGAATAACTTGATTAAGTTTACAGCAAGAGAAGAGGAGCTCATGTGTTACATGCATGAATATAATTTTTTATGTAAGTTAACTGATGTCGAGGACTGGTTATTCCTAAATGCAGTTAACCAAATAATACAGTTAAAAAATACACGTAACAAATAATGAAGTTTATATTAACGATACTATTACTGACAGTCTCATTACCTGTATTTAGTCAAATTAAAAAATCAATATCGGTTGGAGGAGATGGAACTAGGGGAAACTTTAGTGCAATTGGTATTACAACGAAAGCTGAATTAAAAAGAGATACTGGATCGTATCAATGGAATCTAAATACTACTTACCGTTGGAGCAAGCAATCCGCGTATGGAAAATCTGAAATGACTCAGTACGAAAATGAAGTCTACTTGACTGGAAATATTTCAAAACAGATAGGTAAGTTTAAAGTTATTGGATTTACTGAAGATGAGAGATCATACATGAGAAAAATAGATCTTCGAAGCTCAGCTGGTTTGGGATTAGGCGTATCAATTATCAAGAATAAGAAGTTCGATATTGTTTTCTCTGAAGTAATTTTGCCAGAGTATTTTTGGTCCAGCATTAAGGTTTCAAATAATAACTTTACAGTAAGAGCATCATCTAGACTTAGAGCAAATTACGAAAGCGGATTGATTAAGATCTCGTCAGTTACTCTATTTCAGCCAGCAATTTATTCAAGCAGAGAAGTTTCTTTTCTAGATAATTTAAACATGCGAAGTACAAACACAATCGCACTTAAGATTAAAAAGAATTTAGAAATAGGATTAGTTTATACGTATAGCTATCAAGGTTACCCTCATTACATAACAGACTCAGTTAATCCTTCTCAGGAAACTGCGTCAGTTCTTTTAAAGTATATCTTTTAATTACTCGAAAGTAATTTCATTTACTTTAACGTATTCAATAAGAGCAGCTTCAGCTGCTTCTTTGGTTTTAAATGGGCCTGCCACTAGGACCTGATCAAATTCAGTAGGGTCAGTTACGTTCCACTCTCCGGAAAGCGTTTCATAAACGAATGAGTCTAAGATTTCTTGAGTTATCATGTTATTTGTTTTTATTTTTACGAGTTGACATTTCGTCTGGATCAAGTAGAGCTCTGCCGAATTCCTTAACTCGATCAGTGTATCTAACTTTGACTCCTTCGCTAATTGCTAGGGAATTACCCTCATCGTCAATCCGAACGAATTTTATATTTGTGTGAGTAACTACTGTTTGAACTCCAGTGTAAACATTATGCTTACGAACTTCAATGTATAGAGTAACTGAAGTTGTTCCAAACGCCTTTACTGATCCGTATATTTTTATAATATTACCGACCTTTACTGGCTTTGAAAAAACCAGCTCGTCAATTTTTAGGGTTACTACTCGTTGGGTGTCGCATATTTGAGATGCATAACTTGCAGCAGCATCGTCAATAATAGAAAGGATAATTCCACCAAACATATTATTGTGGACACCAATATCTCCTTGCTTGCAAATGTATGTACTAATTAATTCCATTCTTCTTCGATTCGACTGTCGTCAGGTTTTGAATAAACTATTTTATGAGCAGCGACTTCATGCCGATTACCATTAAATAAGTCAACGTATTTCTTGCCGGTTCCAGGCTTTAGGTACCCGATTGTTGCATGTGGATGGTAGTCTGGGAAATCAGTAGTGTGAGGTAACTTACTAAGTTCTGCATTAATCTCAGCCAACACTGGATTTTCTACATCAAACTTAAGTACATCGTATTTAGCATTCTCAAATAGAGATGCATTATGTAGAGTCAGTTGACCGATTGGTTTAGATTTACATATCTCTAATACCTTAGCGTCATTAATATCTGCCGAATGAAGTCCATATAAAAGAGTTGTATGAGGTTCATCCTCAAGACCGTATGAACGATCGCCCTCTTCTGTGTAGATATCTGCTTCATCTATTTTTGAATGCAGTTCAGGCATTGTTGGAAAATTGAAATAGACCATTGCACATCCATAACTATGAGCGTCTCCTTTCTTTTCAAATAATCCAGTTACGAATTGGCTAAATGATTTTAACATGGTTGATTACTTTATTTTTATTTTACTTTGAAGAATACTTTAGGTTTTTCTTTAGCTCAAATAAATCTTCTCGATACATCTCAGTTGGATCCTTCTTTTTAATATCGACTAATAGCGATTTAATATCAGCAACTTCTTTCAATAATTGCTCGTAAGTTTCTTTAGTCAGAGAGTGGATTGGCATGTTGAGTAAGTAGTTATACGATCCATTAACTTCGTCGAAGTCTGCCGTTTGCAGGTAGAGAATGATCTCTTTACGTGGAACGTTATTTACTTTAAGTTTACCATCAATAATAAGCTTAATGAATTTAGCTCGGTTCGATAAGTAAATTAATTCTTCACCGTACTTCTTGATTAAGAATGCTTTGCGTTTATCATAGAAACTTAATCTAAAGTTTACAAAGTAATCTACCACTTGAGTAATGTCCTCAAAGATTGCAAGCTTGCCCTTTTCATTTAAGCAGGTTAAGTTCTCAGTTTCAGTCTCAATCATCTTAAGGGTTTGGTCGAGCCGGCCTTTTCCAATTAGGTCAGCTAGTGTAGCTCTTGCAAATTTAAGAGTGTAGTTGATTCCATTTGAAGAATTGTCATCGTACGAAACAATAATTCCTCTATCTTGTAGAGTATTCAAATGAACTTCGTATTTCTGAAAAGTCATTGATGGCGGAAGCTCTGTAATCTTGACAGTAGTAGTATTCAGAACTTCGTATACTCCACGCATAATGTACTGGTTAGTTCCAACGACTGACTCGACTGGGCCAATGTAGTCTCTCCACCATGGAAGCAGTTTGCCTATTTTCTTGCCATCTAATACTTTAAGACATGAGTCTACTAAGTCTAATGGATTACGATTTAATATGTTAGTGGCAAATCCTACTGCAATACCTGAGCTTCCGTTTAGTAGAACGGTTGGGATAATTGGCAAGAAGAATTTAGGTTCAATCGTATTTCCTTCTTCGACTTGATTCTCAAGCAATTCAAAATCCTTGTAAAGAAGTCTAAAATTTCCAGTAAGTTTAGTTGAAATATAACGAGCCGCACCAGCTTCAGGAGATCTTAGAGATCCGAACTGGCCTATCTCGTCAAGAAGAGGTAATGAATTCTTAAATGACTGAGCCATCCCAATGATTGCACCATTTAGAGACCCGTCACCGTGATGGTAGTGGGCATCTGCTGCGATCTTACCACCTAACTGGAATATCTTTAATGGCTTTTCATTGCCTGATTTCCAGACTTTATCTGAGATATAAATGATTTTACGCTGAGTAGGTTTGAAACCATCTATTACAGAAGGAATTGCCCGGTTTTCTAACGTGTACATTCCGTACATCGCATAGTCCTGATCTAAGTATTCAGTTACTGTTTTATTCTTTACGTGTGTCATGCTTTAATATTAATTTACTAAAATAGAATACAATTGACCCGATGATTACACCGATTGCTAAGTTATGAGTAGCTAACGAAATAATAACTGTCAATATAATACTCAATAAGTTAAGTTTATTTCCTGATTTTATGCTTTGCCAATCCCCAGTTTGATATACAACTACCAACATTACTCCAATTAATCCAACTAGCGGTAGTTGTTCAATCCATTTCCCAAACAATAGAATAATTAGAGAGAGCCCAATCCCTGCAACTATTCCAGAGAGTCGATGCTTTGCTCCAGCATTTACGTTTAAATTAGTCTGTCCGACTAGGACGCAGCCTCCCATTGTTCCAAAGAATCCGCTAACTATATTACCAAGCCCTTGAGCAAATGTCTCTTTTGCTTTATCGCCGTGTTCATTTAATTTATGAGACACAGTATCGACAGTCAACAGAGATTCAGTTAAGCCAGACACAGCCATCCCGAATGAATACGGTAAGACTGTCAATAGCAGACTCCAACTAAAGGTTGGGATAGCTAGCGTTGGCAAGCTTGCGGTTACTGGCGATAGATCGCCGACTGTCGCTAAGCCTAATGGAATTCCCATTAAGCAACCAACTGTAATCGACACTAACGCTGGAGGAAAACTAAATTTCCGTGAGGACCATATCATTGCAGCTGCGCATAATAATATAGTTGATATAGTTAATATTAGGCCAGTAGAAGATGGATTACCGATAGTTAAGTATTTAAACTGGCTTACTAAAATCATAATCGCTAGTGCAATTAAGAAACCTGAAATAGCAGAAGGCGGAATCTTTTTAAATATTTTCCATGCACCTGAAGCCCAAATTATCAATTGAATAATTCCAGCAACTACTACTCCAAGGAAAAGCGATTCAATTCCAGCAATTGATACGAGGCCGGCCATAATTACGGCAGTTGCCCCAGTCGCTCCACTAATTAAACCAGGTCTTCCGCCGAATATTGCAGTAGACAGAGCCATGAAGACTGCTGCCCATAATCCAATTTGAGGAGAAGCTCCGACTAATAAAGCAAATGAAATTGCTTCAGGTACAAGAGCAATTGCAATAGTTAAACCTGAAAGAATTTCTGTTTTTATTTGGTTTACATTCATTTAGTTATTGTACTTTAATTGATCACCAATAGTTTATGTTTTTTCTAAAGTGGTCTAGGTTTTTACGATTAATGTAATTATTGAATATAAATTTAAACATTCCAAAGTAACCCATTTTTTTAAAACGCCTATCGTCTTGAGTAACTCCGTCTGGTAATATTAAAAACTTATCTTTTTTGATATTCCTAGATAATAAGTAGTCTTCTGAATGCTGCACGCTCTCGTCAAATTTACCAAATTGCAGGTATGTTGATTTTCTAATTAAGAAGAATACTCCTGGGCAAAATGATTCCGGTAAAATAGCTTGGGTCACTCTAAATAACTTATGTGCAATCCATACTTTAGCATTAGGTTCAGCCGGTTTAACCGTGCACGTTATTATATCGTAAGTTCCAAAGATGGTATGGTAGACGCAATTAAATAAGGTTTCATGATTTAGTAATTGAGTATCCGCATCTATGAAAAGTAGCCAATCAGTAGTTACTAAATCTGCTCCAGTGTTTCGGCCTACTGCAACTGGACCTCCATCAATTATTTCAACACATAGTTTACTATCAGTTGCAAAGTCTTCGATTAAACTCCGAGTAGAGTCAGTTGAGTTTGCATCAGCTATTATAACTCGTAAGCCCTCTGAATATTTCTGTCTTTCAATTGATTCTAGTGTTTTAATTATGTAAGTCTCTTCGTTCTTACAGGGAATTATAATGGTTAAAATGTCCTTTATCATAAATGATGTAACTGTTATTTTCTATCCAATCTCCACAGTTAAGATAGTGGATTGAATCAATCGTTCGGTTTTCAGGTTTATGTATGTGTCCGCATATAACTCCTTTGCAACCTCGGCGTTTTGCTTGATAAACTAATTGATCTTCAAATGAAGTAATGAATTTAACTGCACCTTTCACTGAATCCTTTGCCCATTTCGACAGAGATTTTTTGTATCCTAATCGTTTCATGAATCGGTCAAGGGTAATTGCTAATTCATAACCGGCTGATCCTAAATGAGCTAGCCATTTTAAGCTAACGACTCCATCGTATAGGTCTCCATGAGTTATGTAATATCCCTTCCAAATAACTTCATCCACGATTTCGATATTACTACCGAAAGTCTGTGGAGAATAGTGTCTTAGAAACTCATCGTGATTTCCAGTAATGTAGGTTACAATCGTTCCCTTCTTTGAGTAGGACAAGATTTTTCTAATTACGTTAGTGTAGTCTTGAGTCCAATAGTGTCTCTTCTTCAAGAGCCAGCCGTCAATGAAGTCTCCCACAATGAATAACCTTTTAGGTTCGTACTTCTTTAGCGTTTCCAATAACGCAGCCGCGTTTGAGCCCTTACTTCCAAGGTGAACGTCTGATATGAATAGTGCTTCTATTTTCATGAGTTTAATTCTAGACAAACTTTCGTTAGGAACCTGTGATCTTCGGGTAATTGCACAAGCTCAGCAATATGGTTTTGATTAAAGGCTTCAGCCTCTTCCGGATTTCTATTTCCCCAAACCGTTGCCTGATCGAAATGGTTTAGCTTAGCTAATCTAACTAACTCAGCATAATCTTTATCTCGTAAATGGCCTTTAAGTGGCATAAGACCTCCAACGCAAGTATTCCATTTGAGTTTTCGGCCATCGTATGTTATCCAGTAATAGTCCATCTCGTCTTCTCCGACTGCTACTAATCTTTCGATATCCCAGCTTGCATTGATTACAAATTGTCCTTTAAGTTTTTCAAACTCTGCAAGGATTAACGTTTTGTTGTCTGTCATTATATTGAAAGTTTAAGTAGTTTCTCTTTACGTGGTTCTGAATCTGACCCGAACCAGTTTGATAAACTGTCCTTGTACAGCTTGTCATTCTGTATATTAACTAGAACTGGGCTGTGAATAATGTCTCTGTACTCTACATCCTCTAGTGCAGCAAGACCCTTTTTGTATTCAACATCCCAGCCCCTTGCGCCGGTTTTCTTTTCCCATGCAGAGTACTCGTCATTTGAATAGAATGGCTTTACCTCTTTTCCTTTCTTAGCTACAACTAATGGGGTCATTACCTTAAAGATTCTGCCCTGATTAAATAGTTCCGGCCAGTACTTATTAAAGAAGTTGATTAGTAGACTTGCAATAGAGTCTCCGTCTGGATCTGCATCAGTATAGATGTATACTTTTCCATATCTCAGATCACCCGGTTCCTCTCCTAATTTGATTCCTAATGATGCCATAAGCTGGACGACCTCATCATTCTGGATGACTCCAGAGTTTGTCATCTCACTGACGTTTAAGAACTTACCTTTTAATGGAAAGGCCCCAAAATTTTGAGGATCTCTGAATTTACGAACGGCAGATAGTGCTGACATACCTTCAAATATTCCCAAGACACATTTGCTACGATCCTTACCTTTTGCATCAATTAATTTTAAAACTTTTGTATTCGCCAAGGACTTGTTTAGTTTACGAAGCTCTGCTCGTTCCTCGGCATTTTTCTTTTGTTCAATCCAATCAAGTAGAGACTGGATTACTTCTGATGTAAAGACTGCTTTTGCGAACTTTTCAGTTACGTCATGCTTGGTTCCAAATTCTTTTGCTTCAGTAATAAGCTTCTCTTTAGTTTGCGAAGAGAATGCTGGATTAATTACTGTACAATTTATAAAAAGGAATATGTGATTCTTGATTTCAGAAGGTTTAACATCAACTTTATGCTTCTTCTTTATCATAACTCTGAGATGCTCAATAACCTGATTCAAGATATAGTTCTCATGAGTTCCACCGTCTTTTGTTTGAATTGAGTTAACGAACGATATTGATTGGTATCCATCCTTTGAAACTCCCATTGCAAACTCCCAGTCCTTTGACTTTTCCCAAATGGAATCCTTTACGTAAAGATCAACGTACTCCTTAAATGTTTTAAACTTGTATTTCTCTCCACAGAATTCTAATTTAAGTCCAGGATTTGCAGCAGCAATATCGATTACTCGCTTACGCATCATTTTCCAATGAGCCGAGTCAATCTCTTCCATTTCAAAACGAGCAAGATCAGGTACGTAAGTTATTTCAGTAAAGCCTTGAGCCGTTTTTGAAATCTTAGCAGAGGTTCTCTTTGACATGTTATCTGTAAAGATTTGTAAAAGTCTATTCTTGCCGTCTGCTGTATCAATAATAAACTTCTTTGAAAAGATATTTACTAGCGATGCACCAACTCCATTTGTTCCAGCGACAGTACGACCTTCATCGTCATTGAAATTAGAACCGGCTCTAAGATTAGAGAAGATTAATTCAGGAATCCAAACTTTATGGTCAGGGTGTTGTACTACTGGAATTCCGCCGTTATCCCATACCGTAATTGTATCGAGAGTAACGTTTACTTTAATTGTATTGATTTTACCAGTTCTCTTGTGTTCGTCCACTGAGTTTGAAATGATTTCATCGAATAACTTCAAAAATCCTGGATTGTAGCTTAGCTCGTATTTTTCGTAAACATCATCTTCAAGGATCCATTCGTTTCCTGTGTGAGGTTTAGTCGAGCCAATGTACATACCCGGTCTTTTCAGAACGTGTTCGATCTCGTCAAGTAACTGGTACTTTTTACTGATTTCTTTGTTTGATGCCATATTGTCTATTGTATTTGTAAAAGTCCTAAAAGTTTTAAGACATAGATATTTCTGTCAAGCCCAATAGTATTTACGCTTGTTGTTATTATACTACAGTAAGTGATAAGATTAGTCGAAAGAAACTCCGGGAATTGACATTAATGTACGACCCATGTCGTTTAGTAGAGTTTGATGATTCGTGTACTTAACGGTTTGGTGCCAGTATGGGGTCTTGGTTTTTGAATTTAAGACTACTGTATTGCTGGAAAGACCTGCGAACTTCTTTAGATTAGCAGCATTCATGTTAACCTGCTTTGCAACAAGTCTACCGTCTTGATTAACAACCAGACTTGGAGCGCCAAGTCCAACCATTTTTACTTGCCAACCGTTTCGTTCAACTTCATTAATGTATTCTGCATGAAACGCGAATAGTCTCTTTTGACCCTGAACTTCAGGACCAAGTACTAGAACGCAACTGCCTTTTCCCATTGAGATATTTTCGTTTACATCAGATGGCTTATCGTCTAGTGAATCGTTTGGTTCAGAATAGATATGGGAATATGCATCAGCGCCTAAGTCAATCAATCTCTCAAGGTAACCTTGATTACGCAACTGTTTAAATACTAGATTCTCGATAGAGAACTCACCGTTTGCAGCAAGACCCTCTTTACGAGCCTTCATGATTTTCTGTTTAAGAGCAGAGATTCTGTCCTGTACTTCTCTAGCCTGATCTGAATCTGACTTAACTACTTCCTTTTCAAGTTCCTCAATTTCAGTAATGAATGCCTCTACTTTACGGTAAACATCCTTTTCGTCAATCTGTGGATTACTTGGTTCAGGAACCGTGATCCATTCGTCTTTCATTAGGGAATATAAACCTGATGCAACGTGTGGTTCGTCCTTGTCTTGTGCATACAATTCAACATCAAAACCTTGGATCTTTACTGGGTGTCTAAGATTCCAGATAAAACGTAATCCATCAACTGCTTTCTTTACAAGCTCAACGTCATCTCCGATAATAGTAAAGTCTAGAATAACATGGACGTCCAAGTCAGAGTGTTCTGTCCAGTTAAAGTTAGCTAGAGATCCAGTCAAATGAATGTCTATGATTGGTGCTTCAACTTTTAGGTCAGTATAGAAATCAGTTGCAATCTGCAAAAGTTTCGTACGAACCTCTGGGTTAAACTTCTGGTCCTGCCAGAATATAGAGTTCAATTCTCCTTTGTAGAATTCTCCCTCATTAAGGAACTGGTTGTATGGTTTTAAGTGTTTCATCTAAGTTATTTATTAGACAAATTCTTAACCGATATACGTTTTTGCGTACCTGCCCCAAAGATCTTGACTGAACTTATCTTGATTTGCTCGTAAGAAATCAAAGTACTTTTGATAGAACTTAGTAATCTCTAGAGAGCCGCAGCGATCTAGTGGCTTATCTGAAATATCTCTTGAACTTAACTTATGGTTCTCAAAGTTATTTGGATTGTTGATATCGCCGCTCTGTTTATGGCCAGCCAATTCAGCTGGATCTGACCAGTTAAAGCAGTAAGAAGGAATATATCGTGGGTTGTGCTCGTCCAATTGACCCTCATCTCTAAGCTTGGTGTACCAGCTTAAACCTTCATACCCGGTTGCATCAGTTCGGAAACCAATCTCTCTGATTCTGTGCATCTTTACAATAACGGATGCCTCCATTGTATTACGAACAAGCTCTAGCTTATTAGGAGCCGCAAACATACTCATCTCAGGTTTCCATGAATCGTGCCCGATTTCAATTATACCTTCAACTGCTTGTCTAAAATGCCAAGGCAAGTAAACATCATCGTCATCAGCTAACATGAAGTAGTCGCCAGTTGCATGGGAGACTGCATCTCTACAAATGGCTCCACGATTAGTATACGGTAATCCAGTAACGTAATCAATTGAATTATTAATTACTGTAATATTTGCATACAGCAATCCATCAGATAACCGAAATGGATTGTCAGTATCAGTATTTAAGATAATTAGCTCAGCATTTCGATAGTCTTGTTGTAAGTACTGTTCGATTATTCGTTCAACGCAACGGTACCTACGATAGGACGTGCAAACGAAACTTAATTTATGCATAGTGCTTTCTAGTTATTTATCGAGACCAATAAAGTTCTCCGTCAACTAGGGCTTGAGAAACATCTTGTGCTTTCGATATTGATCCAATGTAGGCTTTGGGATTCTTTACGTTATTATAAACTCGCTTGTCGCCGTTTGAATATACTACGGTAACTGTGTACCCACCTGGGTTTAGGCTTAGTTCGTTTGTTCTGAACTGTTCTTTTACTACTACGGTTTTTGCCATTGTTAATTGTTTAATGATTTTCGAATTAGGGTTAGGATCCCAATGAATGCGGCTAGCGGCCACGTTACGATAATTACTATTCTAGCAATTACAGTTAACTGTTTCTCAGGTTGTTTGGAGTCGATGTACTCAACGAGTATCATCCAACAAATACCGAATAAGAAATAAAGACATACGTCTTGAATGATTTGATTTTGCATAATTAATCTAAACTATTTGGATAATATAATAAAGTAGGGTTCTTCTTTTGAATATCTGGAACATCTCCTTGAAGTTTCATGTATTTTGTAAACTCCAATACATCAAAACGCTTGGTGATCAGGTGATAACCGTTCTTGGTTGGAATACATGTAATAATCTTTGAGCCCTCAGGCTTTATATTTGAATCGATTATATGAACGATCCTATGAACTGTGATCTCATCTTTAGTATCGATATCAACAATCCATCTCTTTTCTTGAGTTTTGATTTGACCGACGACTGAGTCGAACAGACCCTTTTGATTGGTGTTGCCGTCTTGAATTCTTTGAGCAAGAGCAACCATCATGTTTAAGCTAACGTCAAAATGATTCTGTTTTTGTACATGAATGTATGCACGAGCCTTAAACATCTCACATAACTGCAAGATCTCTTCCCATCTTCTATCTAAATGGTCAAGGCTTTCAATACAATAGGTTTTGATTGTTCTAACTGACTGGTGATTGTCTCTCTCTCCCTCCGGCTGATCCTTCTTACGTTTAAACACGTACAGCATATAGAAGTCTCCCTTCTCTGAAAAGTTTAAAAGGGGTTTAATAAGTTGTAAATTGTCTATCATTAAGACTATTATACTAAATAAGTCTTAGACAGTTCTTGCTAAATTCAGAATTTGATCTTTCGCGGCAAGCACGGCAGTAATCTTTGCCTTAATCTTTGGATCAGGCCAGTTGTTTACATTTCTGGTTAAGAGTTCAAAGCCTCTTTCTGTCTTAGCAAAGATTGCATCAACATCTTCTTGAGAGATTTTACCTACTAGAAGTTTATGGTATAGCTTAGCAGCGAACATTGAAAGTATTCCATGTTTCTTGAATCCTTCCAACATTGCTTCAGTTGAGAAATTCTCTGATTCAAATTCGTTATCAATAATAATTAGCAAATCTCTTTCAACCTGTTCTCTAGCGACTGGATCAGTTAGGGTTTCTAGATCATGACCTGCAACCGCAAGTGATTGGATCTTTGCATCAACTCCTGCTTTAGACATAATATTTGCAAGAACAGTCTTCACCACTATCTCAGACGGAAGTAGTGCAATTACTTGATTAACAAGATCTTCCGGATAGCCGTTCATTTGTAAATGAGTAGCTGGATCAGAATCTTTCTTTATATTGCGGTCGTTTGCATCGTGTGACGCTTTAACACTTGAGTCTGAGGCAAGGACTGTTGTTCCAGTTACAAACATTGGATCACTATTCGGAACATTAAAGTTAAGGATATTTAATTGAACTCCACGACTTACATAAGAGTCCCAACTTCCAGTGTTTAGACACCAGTTAGCCATACGGAATATTGCTTTCTGTGCAGCTTCAGTCCTAACTGAAAAGACCACGTAATTATTATCATCGTACATTACCTGAATTTCAGGAGAAAGACTTTCAGCTTGAGCTACTAATTTTTGAGAACCTTCATCTGAGCTTGAAATATCTAATGCATACTTCATGAAATCTTGAATAGTTCGGTAGCGAGCAACTTTGGACATTACTCTCTTTTGAATAGCTTCGCCCTGATCAGCGATTGTCCAACCAATACGAATAAGTTCCTTTTGTTTTTCCGGATCAAGAGCACGAGCCTGATCTCTAAGTTCTCTAGGAAGAGCATCAATTATCCATTTACCTTTGGAATTAAATTCAAATGTTCTGAACTGGTCCATTAGCGCTTCAAAACCTGAAACTGTAGATCCAGGTTCAGGATTTCCGTTTGAATAGGCATCTAGTGTATATGGAAGAGTGCTAACTAGTTGACGGTACTTAATCATTTGGTCCAATAGTTGTTTCAATTGGTCTACTGAAATTCTCTGTTCGAAATGGAATTTAACGAAAGTTCCTAAGTAACCATTGTATTTTTGACCAAGTAATTCAAGTACTTCTAGGTATTGACGATTGTTTAGAGCACGAGTCTGTTCCTCAGGAGTAAGTTCACTTACTTCTTTTCCTAGAGACTGTGCTGCTCTCTTAAGCATGTATGCTTTTGCTGCTTGGACATTCTCAAATATCCAGCTTTCGTATAGCTGTATGTGTTTCATCGACGTTGGTCTCTGATATTTTTGATTTCATTAACTTGAATAGTTGGGTACATGTCCAAGTCAATCTCTTCAGTTGGACACTCAAGCTTCTGTATGAATTGCAGTCCAGCTTGAGATAATTTAGTTAATAACTGATTCGTAACCTGAGTACTAGCAGCCGATACGTAATCAAGAATAGTCGTAGACTCAAGCTTGATATTTAATCTGCTAATATCGGTTGGGATATTGTTGTCGTAAGGGTAGCCTAACCCAAATCGGAGCTGGCCGTTTGCTGAAACGGTCCATACTAAATTAGGATTAGACATTGCATCTATTTCTGACTGAGTGTATTTACTCCACTCGTTTAACGGCAGCTCAAGAGGTTTTGACTGATCGGTTTGCTTTTGTAGCAGCTTTATTAATTTTGCCATCTCAACTGACCCGTGATACAGACCTCGAATTGGAAGAGCTTTAATTTGTGTTCTATCTAAATTAACGCCGCGCTCTGCAAATTTAGTCTCAAGAGTTGAATACATTAATTCGACTTGATTCTCTTTCTTTACATCACTTGCATAAGCTCTTTTACTTGGAAGGTAGTCTACTTCTAGAACTAAATTCTCCTGAACCCATAGACTTGCCTGCTTCATGAACTCTACTGGAGAAAGACCTCCATCTAGTTCTTTAAGCTTTTGATCCATGTAAGTCATCTTAGGATTAGGCTTCTGCACGATTCGACGTACTACATTAATTGAAGAAAAGAATCCAATTGCTGTATCAGTTAATGGAGAATAGTTAGGATTTTTAGATAGCATTAAGGTACGGTTTCCCAGTTGAATATTACTTGAACATGGATAAAATCCTTTTGCCAATAGTGACTGTAATTCAGGCGAAGCTAGCGAATCAGTTAACCAAGTAAGAGAAGGGTACTCAGAAATTTCAGCTAACCACTCAGCTGACCATCGAGGATGAGTCGCATCAGCGTCTTTAAGAAGTTTACGATTAATTCCAGCGATCTTGCTCAGAAGAGCCTTTCCTTGTTGAGCGTAATCGTCTGCTGATATAATTGCGAAATCGCGCAGAGCATCGAGCTCAGCCAATTGAGATTGGCTTGTAGATAATTCGTCTTTCCAGTTTTCAAACAGTTGTAAGTGCTTCATTAACAATTAATTAGATTTTACCTGCGGTACCAGCCGTACCTGATGTACCGGTAGAACCAGCATTCATTAACTGACTTTTAATTACTTCAGTTCTAGCTGCAACCTTTTTTCTTATTTCAAGATATTTTGCATCGATCTTTCCATCCTTCGTTTTTCCAGTAGTAAAGTCAACAACGTTTGTTAACTTAGCTTGCTCTTCAACCTCTTTCATTAACTTTAAAAATTCAGCATCCGAATTAAGTCTCTTGTTTAGTTCCTTGTTTTGAAGAGATGCTTGATACGCTGGAATACTGGTTGCTGCTTGATATGCAACTCCAGTAACATCGGCGACATGCGATCTAAAAGCTGTCATAATATCTTTTCCAAAGAAACCTTCTGCGTAATCTCCCTTGCTTCCAGCAGTTCCAGCTGTACCGCTTGTTCCAGTTGAACCAGTCGGTGCTGTGTTAATAGCAGCTGCAATTTTACCAAGAATTTGATCTCCTGCAACTGGATCAGTTAAATTAAATATGTAGGATGCTTGATACTTGTAGACTCCACCTCCAGCTGCAGGCGGTTCGTTAATTTCGCTAGCTTGAAGAGCCGCAGCCACTCCACCAAGATCAGTAAGTTTTTTCTCAACGTCCTTGTTCTTAGCCGTTAAAAGGACTAATACGTTTCCTGGTGCTTTTTTGGTGGATTCATTATCTTCAGTCGCAATATAGATTCGACCTAGTGTAAATTTAGCGTATGATGTTCCAGCACTGTATACTGCAGCTCCAGTTAAGACTGATTTAGTTGGATCGAACTTATATGCTTGGGCTTCGTTTTGGAAAGCTTCAAATAATTTAATGTACTTTGGCATTTAATGTAATTATTTCAGGGTTATTTATTCTAGTATTCAGAGGTTAAAGCTCGGCTGAGATCTCGTTCTTTAATAACATGTCGCTTATCCCAATCCTTCTTTCCTTTGGCTAGAGCAATCGCAATCTTAATTAAACCTGACGAGTTAACGAAGATCTTTACTGGAACGATTGTGAGGCCCCTGTCCATCAGTTTATTTAGTTTCTTTAGTTCCTTTTTAGTTAAGAGTAGCTTCCTCTCTCGTTTACCTTGGTGACTGTATGCTGAGGTTGATTCTTTTATGTACAGTTCTCGACAGAAGCATTCACCTGACCGAAGTTCGCACCAGGATCCAGTAAAGTCAAGGTTACCCGCCTTAATTGACTTGACCTCTGATCCAGTTAAGGAGATCCCAGCGGTCCATGTCTCTAAAAATGTGTATTCGTGTCGGGCTTTTCGGTTTTCTGCTATCATCTTAGTAATAATATACTAAAGTTATGCAGATTTAACAATGTTAGATAGAGTTATTGCTCGATTACCGACCTGTTTTGCCCATGAAGAATTTAACATCTCTTTGGATGCAGCCTTGAAATTCTTTGAAGCTATGTGAAGTAGAAACGTGTTAAACTCAGATAGGCCTTTAGCTCCTAAATTAAATACCATTTCAATTAAGACTCCTTGTACTGATTGTGGCAAGCTTGGCCAAACTTTAGCTATGCTGACTTTCCCATTATCTGATACTAAAGTTTTAGCTAAAGACTTTGCGGCTTGAAGATCAGTATGCAGAAGAGCTTTAATCTGCTGATCGGTTAATGCAGACTGGCCTGACTTTATCTTTATTGGATTTGCACCAACTGACCTAAGCATTGACGTTGAGTCAGAGCGGTTTAGATTGAATCCTACACCGACTGTTGGATTTCCTTTAGAGTCTATGTACTTCTTTGGTTTGTAGCCTTCATGTTGGATTACCCTAGGCTCAATAACCTTTAATACTGTATCTTCAGGTGGAGGAGGAGCAACGAAAGATCCTAAGTACTTCTCAGCTCTAATATTCTTTATGTGAGTGTTGATTTGATCCAAGTAATCTTGATCAAAGGATCCAAGTTCTCCGGTAATTGCATCGCCAACACTTGCGTAATCCCAGCTCTTTGTATCGAACCCGGTTTTAAGTGCTTTGTTTACACGAACCATGGATGCAGCATCGGGAATAGACTTGATTGCTGATACTAAATCACCCTCTGCAGTTCCTGAACCAGCAACGGCTATTTGAATTTTATCAGCGATTTGATCAGCAGTAAGGGATTCGTTGACCCAACTTTCAAATATCTTAAGATGCTTCATTACTTATTTAAGTAAGTTACTTAACCTTTCAACTTCAGCGAAGTCTCTATTATCTAGAGCTGCATCAATCATGTTCTGAATATCAACTTGATCAAGTTCTCTATCGTTGGCTGGCATAGTAAAGTCAGGCTCATCGTAGCTAGAATCAGATTGAGAGTCTTCCCAATCAGCAAGTTCCTGTTTAATTAGACGGATCAAGTTATTTACTATGGCTTTGGCTTTAGGAAAAGATTCTTTAGCAGCAGCGATTTCAGACTCTGTGTATTGAGGTTCCTGTTCGCCAACTGTTCTGTATAACGGAGCTGCTGTGAATATTAATTTCATTAGGTCCAAGAAGTCAGAATCAGATACGACTGTTGAGTCAATCATTTTACCCCATACGTATTCTCTACCGTTTTCAATATCAAATACTTCTTCGAAAGATTGGATAAAATCTCTAAGATCAGCTGCAGTTAATTTAGCACGTTTAAGATCCTGTACTTCGTCAGCGGCAGTATCAGTATTCATGAACACTTTTCGGATAGTCTCATCGTCTAGATTAGCAAGACCTCCTTGATTAATCAGTCCCCAAATTGCTTTAATAGATTCATGGAATAACATTGCTTGGTCCATTCCTCTAATAACTAAGGTAGGAACAGTCGTTTCGTCAACTGTCTCTTCTTCAGACTCTCCGTCTTCTTGACCTTGATCATCATCGTTATCCTTTTTAGATTTAGGTTTCCATTCAATTTTTGAAATACCGGCAAGGGAATCTCCTTGCTCAATCATTTTTGCTCCAACCTCTTCAGGTATTCTCCAGTCTCTAGCATTACAAATATCAGTAATCGTAACTAGCAGCTCTACCATTTTACGGGCATTAGCCTCTCCAAATAATTGAGTTAGACCTTCCATGTTCTCATCGCCCATTAACATCTTCTTTGAATTAATGGCTTCGCCTTGAGCGATCATGTTTAGGATCTTACGTTTATTGATTGCTGTTTTAGTATCCTCATCCTCAATCTCTTTGAAATTGGGTTTGTCCTGATCTTCTTGATCGTCGTCATCAGTCTCCTTCATCTTCGCTTTCATTTCACGAGGATCGTTTGGAATCTTAATGTCTAACTCAGTTTCTCCAAGAATTGAACCGTACTGGCTTAGGATTACTGAAGTAGTTAACTCTTCAAGCTGGCGTTCTTTACCGCGTTGTAACATCTGTACTTCACGGACAGCTCTCATTAGGCTACCCATATCTCGACCGTGTCTCTGTTCAACTTCACGAGCGCTCTGTTCTGCTCGTTTATCAAGAGATCCTAAGTATTCTGGAGTTATTGCTGGGTTCTGACGAATGTCAGCTTCATTTAAGAATGTTTTAAAGCTCTTCATTTGATTCTAGACTTTTTAGGCGAGCAATTACATCCTCAGCTTGAGCCTTAGCTGGCTCAGGTTGTTTAAACGGTTGTTTGCTAGGAATTGGACTAGGTTTGGGTCTAGTTGCAGGTCGAGTGCTAGGCTCTTTAACTGGCGCAGGTTTAACAATCGGCTCAGTCATTGTGAATTCTGCTATAAATTGTTCGAATAATTTAATATGTTGCATTAAAGATTAATTCTTTTGGTTATTTATCCGTGGGCTATCCGAACTTGATAGCAATCCAAGCGATAAAGACGAACCATCCTGCAACAAGCAAGAATCCGAGCCAATCATTTGATTTCCAATTTTTCATGTATTTGGGTTTATTCGTTTTTGTAAAAAATCCTTTGCCTTAAATAGCTGTGATCTACTTGAGGCTTCTTGTATGTTAAGTTCCTTTGCAATTTCCCTATGGGAAAATCCGTCAATTACGTACATGTTAAAAACGGTACGATATCCAATCGGAAGAGTGCTAATCAGAGACATTAACTCTTCGGCTGATGCTGTTTCATAGTAAGTTGGATCTATACTGACTGCCTCCGCTGTTACTAAGTTACACTCATTAAACTCGTGCTTGTTCTGCTTGAGTTTAGTAAGCGCAGTATTCACGATGATTCGTCTCATCCACCCTTCAAAGGAACCTTCTCCTTTGAATTTCCCAAGATTCTTGTATATTTTATAAAATCCTTCCATCAATACGTCTTCGGCTAACATAGGGTCTTTCATGTACCTCTTTGCGATAGTCATGAATTTACCAGCAAACTTATCGAACAGGGTCTTTTGGTATTCTCTATTGTTTTCAATACAGCCTTGAATGAGTTGTTCGTATTCCATTATTCTACTATACCAACAAAGGCTTCCATGTGGAAGCCTTTGCTTTAATTTTATATAGTAGTAATTAATTATCAAGCATTGTTACGAATTCAAACCAGCCTACGTCATCAACTCCATTGTCGTATACCCATGATACTCGTTGGTCAAATTCAGTTTCATCCTCATCGTCTGAAAAATCTATCCATTTTTCAAGGATTTCAGTTGATTTTCTTTTAAGAAGAGCGATTGCTGCAGTTACTTCAGGATCTTGATACCACTCTGATACAGCTTCGTCGAATCTTTCGTCAGGTGAACCGTCTGGCTTGCTACGGAAGCCCATGGATTTTAATTCTTCTTGGTCGTTATCGAATTCTTCGAATAGGTTTACGTGCTGCTTCATAGAGTTATTTATTTGCTAAAAGCTGCAACGATTTGACCTGATAAGATCTCGTCCTGCTCCTTCATTCGTCGCTTGTTTGAAGCAATTGCATCCTTTATCAAGGCTGGAACACCTGCACCTATTTTAATTACAACAGACTCCCATTCTCTAGGAATGTATTCACGGCCCTCTTTGTAGAATTGTCGAGCAAGATCGCCGGCTGGATTATCAGCTAACTGAATTACTTTTTTATCAAGCATATAACTTACGGAAAGGAACGGATAGTCTCGCATATCGATTTCCCATTGAATGGATACTCCATTTGACAAGCGAACCCAACCATTTGAATTGTCTGTACCTTCTTCAGCTTCAACAACTTCGCTTACGCCAGCTTGGGTCTTTAACCAACCGGAATATGTCTCTGGCTCAGTAGGCTCTTCTGCTTTAGGTTCTTCCTGAGTATCGGGCTTCTCCTCTTCAGGTTCAGCCGGGTCTTCTTCAGTCTCAGCAGGTTTAGTCTCTTCAGGTTCTAGCTCAGGCGCAAATCTCTTACGATCAACGTTATCTTCTACGTCCTGAAACCAGTTCTCAAAAAGTTTAATATGCTTCATAGGATTATTTATCCTACGTACCAATCTAATACTCTGATCAAGATTTGAGAGAAGCCTATTCCTGCAAAGAAATAGATTAGGTTATTCAACCATTTTGGGTAATTTTCCATATCTAACATAATTTAAAGTTTCTGATTTTTTGCTGCGGTCGTTGCTAAGTAATCGCAACGCTCGTTTTCAGGATGGCCGTTATGACCCTTAACCCAACTGATAGTCAAGTCGAAGTTAGGAGCAACCATCAAGTATCTTCTCCAAAGATCCTCGTTCTTTTTACCTGCGAAATCAGGCTTCCTTGCCCAATTGTCAACCCAACCCTTAGAGATTGAGTCAACCACGTATTTAGAGTCTGACTCGATCTTGACTGGATACTTTGTCTTGGGAATTGTTTCAAGAGCCTCAACCACGGCAGTGAGTTCCATTCGATTGTTTGTCGTGGCCGGTGTAGATCCAGATAATTCCATGGTCTTGCCTCGGAATTTCATGACTACGCCCCAACCGCCTGGGCCAGGATTTCCTAACGAACTACCGTCCGTCCATATTTGAAGTGTTTCCATTATTGTACAGCAATTAAGAGCTGAGCGATTGCCCATACGGATATAGTAACGCTAGCTAAAATAATAATAAGCTTTGCTATTGCCTGTCTACGATTCATACTCTACTTTTTAATTTTAGAAGTCAGGACAGGATTCGAACCTGTTACCGCTTTGCCATAAAGAGTCGGCCTTACCGCTACTCAACCTTGGGGAGGTGCTTCCAACCAATGGACTCCTGACTAAAAATGTACGTTTTTGTATTACCCCCAGAACGTACAAACTGTGCCGACACACGATTCGGTGGGCGTAGTGCGCATTGACTAAAGAGTACCGAAGTACTCTAACCTAACGGTCAAGAGGCTATCCCCGTCTTCGATCCTTACTCAGCGCTAAGCAGAGGGCTTGCTGTTAGGATTATTATACTAAAAAATGGGCTACAGTTTCCTGAGGCCCATTAGCAATACGAATGAAATCGTAAAGGTTGCTGTTGATTTAATCGATCACAAACGCTTGTTAGTTCTGATAGTCTTGGTAAGATTTTTCTTCAACTAATTTAGAACCGGTTAACGCATTAATCTGTTTCTTTACCTCAGCTCTGTCATCGTTTGTGTAGTACACAGACCTTGCAAGTTCAATAAAATCAGACCCGAAACTTTCATCTCGTTCGCATTCTCTGATTTGATCTTCGATGTTCCATAGTGTTTTATTAATATTTAGTAAATCTAAATAAAGAACCCTAAGCTCTTCTGTTTCAAGAGTTGCATCATATATTTCTTCGGCGGCTGCTACCAGTATTACATATTCCTGTAACACGTTATTTCGTTTAACTGGGTCTAAGATATGCTCAAGCTTAATTTCTAGGATAGAAAGTTTATCTAAGATCTCGCCAGTAGATACTTCAATTTTCATTAGTTGTTAAATTATAAGGTTTATATGTTTCCAAGCCCAAGTTCCCAAGTAATCGAGCGCCATTCAAAGTCAGCAATTACTTCGTCTGCTGTGATATCGTTGTCTGAACAAAGTTCCTTTACGTACTTGTACATTTCTTCGGGGGAATATTCTCTAGCAGATATTCGGCCTGAGTCTACCGCATAATCGTATTCGTCAAGGATCTCGTCCGAAACTTGTTGAGCAAATCGTCTAAGTTTAAGGTCGTCTGTGTCAAAGCCCAATGCAGATAATTCGTCTTCGTCTTCTCGGTTAATCTCTTCAAATAGTTTAATGTGCTTCATTGCTCTAGTTATATTAGCTTCTAGATGGAAATACTCCTTCTACGCAAATAATGTAGTTTATACCTAGGTAAGGTTGGCGATTATTAATTGGTGCCCATTCTTCTGAAGCAGTTACGCTTGTTACAACACTAGGAACTCCATCTCTACCAGTTTCTTTGATATCGAAATTTTTAGTTAAGGTATTAATGTTAACATGGTGTTGAGTTAGAACATTTGCTTCAGTTCCACCCTTTTCGCCAGTATTAACTGGAGTCAGCCCGTTACCTGAACCTGCACCAACTGCAACTCGACCTCTAAGGTCAGGCAAACAGAAGGTATTGACACCGTCTCCGCCGAAATTTGTTCCGATTACTGCATACAGAGCAGTGTAGTTTCTAATTGATAACGCTCGACCATCGCAGTACATCCAGCCGATTGGCTCGTATCCGCCTGCAAATAATTTAATCATTGCTAAAAATTCATCCATTGTAATTTAGTATTTTTTTACAGGATTATTTATTAGCAAGAGTTACTGTTTTTCGATTGTCTTTTGAAGCTTGGTCTTTAGCTGCTTAAGTTTGATTAGGGTCTCTTTGCCATCCGGTACCTGGACTTGTATAGGTTCAGGCTCTACTGAATAGGCCATCCTTGGCTCGTTTGGGTCCTGTGCGATTTCTTCGTGCATGATTCGTCTTTCATGCACCTTTTTAGAATTGATATTACGCTGAGTCTCATCAATCATTTGGTTAACGATACTCATGATCTCTTGCTGCTTTTGAATCAGGTTGGCCGTACACTCGGTCTGGCCGGAAATTAGATTTGAGTTGAGCTGCTCGACCTGTGAGGTAAGAGCAATGATTTGTTTCTCCTGACTTGCGATTCTAATATTAAGTTCATCGCACGTGTTCGTGTGGCGGTCAATAGTGGAAGGTCCAAGCGTCACGATCACAATCGTAAACACCAGGATAAGTAGGGCAGTTATACGCTGCGCTGGAGTAAAGCTCTTTAATATTTCGGCAATGTACTTAAACATGGAATTATTTATACAAGAGCTGGGCCTGCTACTTTCGCTTCTTAAAAATGTTGTGTTGATAGCTCAGGTCCCAGATAAATCGGGTTCTACAGGTCCATACCCACAACTTGACTCTCCACCAACGTTTGAGCTTGACTGGCCATGGATCGTTCTCCATTTCCTTAAGCAGTCTCTCTACTACTTTACTTCTCATCTGACTCAGGTTTAGTAGTTATGTCAAAGGTTGCATAGATCTTTCGTGCCGCAATCTCGTGCCAGTCAGGAATGTTGCGTTCGTGTTTCTTCTGTTCCTCCTTGATTCGTTGAGTAATTGCCTTTATGATCTGTTCTTTATCAGCAGACTCTTCCGATCCCGGCCAGTCCGTGTACTTAAGACCCCATTGTAAATTGACCCACATCATTTCCTTCTCGGCCTGAGGCTTGCGCATTTTCAGGTGCTTACGCAGGTAGGCGACGCCCCATGCCTTCCATTCCTCTGCCTGTGCAAAGGTCATGGTCCATTCCTGGTACCAGGCATCCTTGCGGTCCTTGATCTCGTCATAGGTTACTGAATGACCGGCAATGGTAAACATCTGGTTAATTAAGTCAGCCACAGCATGCTGCAGCTTCTGTTCTCGGGTTAATCTTTTCTGTGTCATAATTTTACTTCGTGTGACCTGCTTTTTTTATTATAAAATACGTTTGCTGTGTCTATAATTTTTACTGCGCTAACTAGAATTTTACACGGTTCGTCTAGGTACCAAATGTAGTTAGGATCCGTTTCTGAAATCATACCCACTTCGCAGTATTTAGGGTTGATTCCTTTTGGTTGAAAATATATCGGTGTCATAATTTATTGGGTTCTTTGGGGTCCTCTTCCTCCGGGCTCTATCATTTCCAAAATAATTGTATTAATAGGATTGTCATTGCGAGAGTCAGGCAGACCCAGGTCTTTGGGGTTACTGGCTCGCTAAAGATGGCCCAACTTAACCACGTAAACACAATAGCTCCTATCGAGAAGCCTATTAGTCTGGACGGCCACAACTGCCCGTTGAATGCGATCACCATGTTCTTTACTGAGTACATGAACAGCATCGAGACCGGAATCCCCATGAGGACCGTTAACCAGTAATGATTCTTGAACCACTCAAACTTCAGCGAGCCTTGCAACTGAAAGAAGGTTAGGGACTGGGCAAGGAATCCAAATATGATGCCAGTAAGTAGTGCGCTAATATTTACCATAGTTTATTCTTTTATTAATTATAGAGCCAGTAATTTGCCTGATAGCCAAGGCACAGTAGAAATAGGATCACGTCAATCCACTGAAAGACTGGAGGTAGCTTACGCCAGTACAGGGTATCGAGCAGTCCGCCAAGAGTAGTATCAAATAGCTTGGTACGGGTCAAGAGACTCAAGACTCCAAATACAAAGGTTGCTGAGAATAGGATTTGTTCTAACATGGTTTAAAGTTTATTCTTTTATTAATTCAAAAGCGTGCCACACGAAATACTCGTCAAAGTAGGTCGTGATGTAGCGCATGGTGTCTTCAACATCCCAGCCGGTACCAACAATAAGGATATGGCGATCTTCCAATTCAGCACAGGCTGGATCGACCAGAGCCCAAAGGTTTAGGGTACCCCTCTGTAATTTTAGGGTTAGGAGCTTTGCACCTTTAGGTAATCTTACGGTACAGTCCATTGAAGGTACCTCGTATTTATAGACAGTTTTCATTGTTCCTGTTTTTAAAAGTTATATTTTTATGATGCACAATTATTATACTTTTATGTTTTTCTATTATACCTAAAAAAGACTTGTAAAACCCGGCCTTTGCAGGGTAGGGAAACTCCGTCTACCTGTTTTTTGCGTAGTCAGGACAGGATTCGAACCTGTATGATAACTTATGAGCAGTCTTAACGGGTCTTTCGAGGTTACTCACGTTATCCTTACTATTAACCTTTATTCATGCGTCTAACCAATTCCGCCACCTGACTAAATGAATGAGGTGCATTAACCTATTGTGAATCCATAATGGAGTGCATCGGTAAATTGTGAACTCATTCTTTTGTAGTCAGGACAGGATTCGAACCTGTAAGTTTCCGATCGCAACGATACCATATCCTATTTTTGGAGTCGAACCAACTTTAAGCCACCTGACTATAGAGTCTATTATACCCAATGGGTCCAGGCCCGGGCCATGGGTACGTTTGCGTCCCAAAGCTTAGAGGCGCGCCCTACTACTCTAAGAAATTATACTACTCTAAGAAGAAACTCTATAGGCAAGACTCTGTCTACTTATATACATAAAAAGAAAAATAACGGGTATACCAGACCCTATACCCAACCCTATTCAGAACCCTATCCTATAGACCCAGACCTAGACTAGCCAAGACCAAGGTACCGGACTCTTACCTAGGCCAGGACCCGGACCCCAGCCTGCCCAGCCAACCACCGGCCTACTCGGGACTAGGGAGTACAGGCAGCTGGCAGCGCCCAAAGGATACAGACTGTGCATTTATGGGGACTAGGGAGTAACCCCTGCCTCGGCTCCGCGGCCCGACCGGAAGCCCCAGAGTCTAGAGGGGCCCGAGTAGGCGGGGTCTAGCCGGAAACCGCGGGAACCCGGGCCCGTGGACTTCTCGACCAGCAGCTGGGTACCCGGATAAATAACCCCATGGAACAGGAACAAACACAAGAACTAAGACCCTTCCCTAGCGGGGAACTCATGTACAAGAAGCAGGCCGCGGAATTCCTAGGGGTTTCGTTGAAGACTCTAGAAGGTTACGTAGCCCAGGGCCGGGTGGATAAGTGGAAGAACTCTATAAACGGGCGGACCTACTACGACAAGCAGCAGCTACTCTACCTACTAGGGAGTAGACTACCTCAAACTCGAGAGGTGATAGTATACTGCCGGGCGGCTGGAATCCCGGACCAGGGCAAGGCCGGTGTCTCTAGCCAGAAGCGGCTGCAGGCTCAGCAGGACAGGGTCCTAGAGTACTGTACCCGGGCCGGGATCAGGGTAGACCAGGTTATAGGGGATATCGGTAAGGCCGGTAGCCTAGAAGGTAGGGGCGGATTCGACAAGATTATGGAGTCTGTCCTGCGCAAGCGGGTCTCGATGGTTGTTATGGAAACCCCGGACCGGATGGCTCGTTTTGCTGGTGCAGATCTATTCGAGAGATTCCTAACCTGGCACGGTGTTGAATTACATGTTATACAAAAAACCCTGCACAGACAAGAGTACAGGGACGAGATTAAAGACGACCTTACTAACCTTATACTTGAGGCCAGGAATCTGATGGGGGAATTGTAATCCGGACCTCTTCGCCTACAGTAGAGAGACTGAAGCCTGATGGGCTAAGGTTACCATAGTACTCCAGGTAGTATTGCGTCCGTGGACTACTCATTTCATCCTGAGTCTCCACCACTGGTTCGCTATAGATTGCTTCATCCCTTCTGCCCCATTCACGTAGTAGGACTGCAGCTTTAGAATTAGCTTCATTCTCCAGGTCTGACCCATCCGAACCATCCATCTGCTGGCCCAACTCGCGCTGGCGCCAATGTACCAATTCATGGGCTAGGGTCCGGTACCAGTCAGCTGCTACCCGGAGTCCGCGTAGTACCCAGATCTGGTTATCCACTGGTGTATAGTAACCCATAGCTCGGACCTGCTTGGCCTTGTTATGGTCGTCGCCTATGCTGATATTGGGGCTGGTCTCGATCTCCAGTTCTTCTATACAGAATCTGATAAAATCAAGATCCTCTGCTGCTAATTCCTTTTTCATAAGGTTATTTATTTCCGGCGGTTGAAGGTTACTGTGCGCGAAAACCCCTCGAGCTGGGGTAGGGTCCAGAACCCATGCCGGGACTGCACGGATTTTGGGATTAAATAATAAGAAAATATAATATCACTGATGGCTAAAGCAAAAGCGGGAGCTACCGGTTCTGTACACAGACCGAGCTCTAAACGTAAACGTCCGGGCGTGCATGCAAAGAGCAAGAGCTCTCGCAGCAAGGCGGCTAAGAACTACCTTAAGAGATCAGTTGGTCAGGGGTAATGGGACTAGGGAGTGATCCCTATTCACACAAAAAAGGGGTCCCTTCTGAGGACCCCTTTTAGGGTAGTCATAGTTGTATTTAGTGTTTAGATTTGAGCTAATCCTGCGTGCTCAAGGTCCCATGTTTTAGTGAAGAGGCTTCCACCCGCTACCTTGAAGTTTTTATTGTTCTTCAGGTCGAAGATTGTATCGTGACTTCCAATCCATGTCAACTCGTTAACAACGTCCCAGATAGTTGCATCAGTCTTGATGAACTTCTTTTGAGCATCGGTCAACTGCATAGAGTTAAAGCCTGCACGGAAGATTCGTTTGGTTGCCGCATCGTACTCTGGAAAGAATTGTTCCTCAGCTCCACGTACTAATTTAGCGTGCATATCGAAATTTTTATTATCGATAGCTCCAGTTACCGAGTGTAGAGCTCGCTCAACTTCGGCGTAGCTTGCTTTGGTTACCATTGCTCGCTCCAATCTGTCTTGGAAAGTTTTAGGTACGAACCCGGTCTTGGCCCAACCATTCATTTGGTCTAGCAACTTGCGGAAAGCATCGTCGCCGTTTCCAAACTCGAACGCAGTGTTTAGGTTTCTAGCGACTGCACCGTTTGCGCATGACAGACGGTAGAAGAAATCGTCCACTCGACTTGCGGTTCCGGTATTTACCAAGGATACTCCGAATCTGAAGACCTCGTCCTTACCGATTCTCTCGTAGCCAACTTGGCTGCCGTGGATAAGGTTTATACTTACTCCGCCTGGCCCGTTGTTGTCGATTGACTCGATATGCATGTCCGGGATTTCATTCATCATGGTCTCGGCTGTCGCGAATAGAGTCTCATTAGACAATCTATTGTACTTATCAGCTCGGACAATATTGGTTACCTGATGGCTTCCAGCGTCTCCGATAAGAAGGAACTCTTTTGCTCCGTCTCTGGTTTCTGAATAAGACTTTATAGTCTGCAACAACTTGGTCTCAATATCCTTGTCCTCGTTCTTGTTCATCTTATTGATTAGGCCGGCGTTAAGGTTAACCATTTGACCTAGTCTATTAAAGAACTTGTTGGACACAGGGACACGTGAACCCTCTATCTCGATAGAGTTGTGTTTGATTGAATTGTCGTTAAGGACAATATCAGATAATTTTACGCGTTTCACTAGTGGATTGTTTCCTGCTAGGTCCGCTTTGGCTTGATCGAATTGCGATTGACTTATCATTTTCTATTTGTTTTTTATAAGATTAATATACTAAATTTTCTTCAACAGTTTCCGACTATTCTACTTCAGTTGCGGTCGGGGTCTCGTCAGTTGCTGGGCGTTTTACGCTTAGGAAAAGATTGTTGAACTCTCCTTCCAATCGTTGACGGCGGTCAGACTCTTGTTCCGCAAGATCTGCTACAACATTCTCCTGTCTCCATGCGTTCTCGTCCCATTTAACCTCTCCGTCTACTAGGGAGTAGTACAATCGCTTGCCGACTAGGCTACCTCCACGGCGGTTCTTTGTAAATTCAGCGTAGCGGCGGCCGGCTTCGTCCTTGCGGATTTCCATCATGCTTGTGGTTGCGTGTTTGAGGTAGGTCGAGCCTACGTACTGTCCGCCTTTAGTCATGTGTTGGATTGCAAAGATTGCTTTTCCTTTCTTGTCCGCAGCTTCGATGATGAGGTTAGTTAACCATGTCTCGGCTTTGGTACTCTTCCAGCCTAGAACATCTTTCAGCTTTACAATAATGTCTTGGTGCGAGTCGATTAGGATTACGTCGTAGTCTCCGTTGATTGCCTTCTCCAAGGTCTTGTCGAAACGACCCATTAGATAATCCATAATCAAGAGGGTTGGGATTGTCTCGATGATCGGCATCTTTCTGTAATAGAAGTAAAGATCGTTACGTGTCATTTCACTTGAGATGTAGAGGACCTTCGCATCCGGTTGCTTCTGTTTAATCTTAGCTAAGAGGTCTAATGTAATAGTTGACTTACCAACTCCCGACTCTCCGATAACAATATTGGCAGTACCAGCGAATACTCCTCCTTCTTCGTCATGGTCAGACATTAACTTGTCGAACACAGATCCAGTTAAGAACTTCTTGAAGTCTGGAAAATCCATTGCTCCAATCTCGAAGATCTCTGGCTCGTCGCTGATCTCAACGTCTGCGTCTGCTTGGGCTTCGGCGGTTGGACGTGCGACAGTGCTTTGGCCTGGACCGGGGACTAGGGAGTCTCCCGTCTCGAAGCGTAGTTTCTTAATTACGCCGTTAAATAATCCGTATGATATTCCTGTGCAGTCAGCTTCTTGCGTCATGAACTGCGTGTACAGTTGCTGTACGGTTAGGTTAGGAACTCGGCCGTTGTGGTGGCGCTCGAAGAAGTTTCTAACAGTTAACTCTTTTTTTCCGATTTTAAGTTCTTGCATAATTATTTTGGTTTGATTGTTTATACTAATGTACTACAGTTTTATCTATTTGGGCTACAGTTTTCTCTAAAAATAGAGGAACTCTACAGCCTCAGCGAATTCAAACATTCCTTGATCTTCGAACATTGTGTAGGCTCCGTCTGCGTCAGACATTGCGACTACCTCCATTACTTGGAATACGACGTCCTCGCCGAATAATTCCTTTGCTTCGTCTATTGCTTCTTGTGTTGCCATGATCCTTTTGGTTTTAGTGGTTAATAAAGAATTGAGTTTCTACTTTAGCGCTTCTCCAATCTCCCGCTAAGAGATCCCAGAACACGATTACAGATGGTGGCGTTTCTCGTACGCCCTGTGGGTGTTTATCCGCGGGGATGTGGTTCAAATTAGTGGTTCCCATTACTTCTCTTAGGGATCCATCTTTCTTTACGAAGAAGAACTTCGTGATTGCTACGTGGAGTCTTTGTTTTAAAACTTCCGGTGTGATTGGCTGAAATGATGTCTGCATATTGGTTTGTTTTTAATTGATTAATATAGTACAAATATAAGCAGAAACTTTGACACTAAAAAATTATTTGTGAATTATTTTTAAAAAAAGTTATTAACAATTGAGTGTTCATAACTTCTGGGTACCACGTAGGTCGGAGTCTACCCTCTGCGCTTGTTAGGCGAACCGTTTAATTATAGAGTAAATATACAAAAAAAACCCCGAATCTAAAAAATCCGGGGTTAATTATTTTCGGGAAAGTTATTAACAATTAGTGGGCTGGTATTTCAAGTTCGTGGTCTCCGACCTTTACTGTTTGGCCTATGAACTCTCGACTTGAACCCATCTTTACACGACCGCCGTACTCGAAGTCTAGGTCTATGTCTGCTTTGGATTTGGAAAGAATCTTTATCATTTCCTTTGGGTCTTTAACGCAGGTCTCTTGACCTTTTGTTTCGATGTATAACCTTAGAATCTCTTTCATAAGAATTAATTATTTGATTATATTTAACCGAGAAAAGAACCCCTATCCGAGGTTCTCTAATTGTTGACGTTGATCTTGGGTTAAAGAATCAATTCCGTTTTTCGAGATGAGGTCTAACAACTCGTCCATTGTATAGACTCTTTCGGTCTCGTGAGGAGTTGGAGTTGAGGTCCCCATTGCTTTGTGGATTACTTGTATAAGTTCTTCCGGTAACTCGATATTGATATCGTTGAATCGAGCTAAGATGAAGAACGCTCCGGTCTCCTTGATGTCATCGCATACCCGATCCAAATTAGAATCTGTATTGAATACTGAAAGGATCGCGCCTGGGACAGGAACGGCAACTGCTTGACCAACGATGTGTGGTGCTAATGCTCTTGATACTACTGGACTTGGTGCTTGTCCGAATCTAACTAAAACTAATTTTTCCATGGTTTGTTTTTTAATTGATTAATATAGAGTAAATATAAAAAGAATCTTTGAGACTAAAAAACTTTTTCACAATTATTTTCAACTAAAGTTATTAACAATTTGAAGTTAAGCGGACGGTCCGCCAGGAGAAGAGGTCGTAGTAGGAGGAGCAGCGGTCGTAGTTGTTGTCGTAGCCGCCGTGTTGAGATCGTTGATAGACGCAATACCGGTTCCACTGTTCATAGCTGTCTCGAGCAAGGTCAGCTTGGCCAACGCGTCGGCCGGGCTGGGCGTTACGAAGTCTATTGTGTATCCGCCGACAAGAGCAATACGGATATTGTTTTCTCCAGAATTATATTCAATTACCTGAACCTGGGCTGGGGTAAACTCTAGAATTCGGGTACCCATTGTAAGTTTAATTAATGCAACTGCCATTTGTAATAAGTATTATCTTTTATATCTTATACTAAGAAACCAGAAAAGGGCTCCTTTCGAGAACCCTTTCTTTATCAACTGATCAAACCAATAATCAATTATTAATATTCTTCTTTCTTGAAATTGTACAGGATAGCTACTATAACTAGGATTCCTGCTAGGATACACATTGGCATAGGTTAGTGGTTTACGGGTTTATAGGTTGGATCTAATTCGTCAGCTAACTTCTTCAAGTCAGCGCATTTCTCGAACTCTTCGTTCTTCTCAAAATGTTTTATCATAGTCCATATTGCTTGAGTCTTATCTTCAACTGGACTCTTATCATGTATTACATCTTTAAATTCTCCAGTCAAGGCTTCGTACAAGCGATTCATAAAGGCCGAGTAATCCGTCTGTCTTAGATGGATGAGGTCCAATAGAATCTTTGTATAATTATTTAAGTCTGACATAACCTTTTTATTTATTTTGGCTATATCTATTATACTAAAAAAGGGGTCAAAGATTCTCGCCTTGACCCCTTTAGTTAAAAGATGGATTATTATTGTTCAGTTAAACACTCTTTGCATAGACTCGAGAACTCGTTAATACTCTGTGTAAAGTACGGTCCGTCGAATCCGTTTCGCTTGGCAATGATTGCGTTCCAAAGCGGTTCGGATTCCGTATGGTAATTGACATCTTCAAAAGAATCGTGCAATTTTTCCAAGTCTTCTAGAGAAGTATCCACTGTTACTTCCGAGCCAGCCTTTAGCATTCCGTCGTAGTCGAAGTTGTGCGACCATTTGTTTCCTAATTTATACATGGTTTTAGATTTTAAATATTAGTTACTGTTTTTCTTGGCATTTTCCAGACAGGCTTGGAACTCTTCTTCGGTTAAGAAGTCTGAATCTTCTATAACCAGCTTCTTTAAGGTTGCTGCCTGGATCTCTTTTACTAGGGAGTCCTTATCTACCTTACCTTTAAATAGATCTCCTTCTGCAAAGAGTATATCTACCGCCATCTCGGCCATGGTACTTGCGTGTTCCATTGTTAGCATGATACTACCTCCTTTCTCATTTGCGCTCTAGCAACTTTAAGAGAACGATTTACTTCTGATGGAGTCTTACCAATTAACTCTGCAATTTCTTTTGTTGATAATCCATCGCCAACCAATCCATAAAATAACTCTACGATTTGGCGATCGCTTGCTTTTAATTTGCCAAGTAATCGGGCAAGAATCATGTCTCTCTCTTGGTTCTCGAATGGATCAGCGAAATCGGTCTTAAGAATCAAGTCGCCGATTGTTGTTGCACTGTCCTCGTCCCCGACTGGTTTGTCAATCGCAACGTTAGTAAGATTGATTTCTTCGCCTTTCATTTTACGTTTGTAAAGATCGTATTCCTGATTTACTGGAATTCTAACGGTTCTTCCCAAGTCGCAAAGAGCAAGGTTAAGACGCTTGCGAATCCAGAACTGAGCGTAAGTAATAAACTTAACATCTTTGTCTGACGTAAACTTGCGAGCGGCTTCGATTAGACCAGCGTTTCCTTCTTGGATGAGGTCATCGATTGGCAGACCCATACCAATAAACTTGTTGGCTAAGGTTACAACGAACTTAAGGTTCGCGGTGACTAGGGAGTTAAGCGCTTCGTCATCTCCTAACTGGATTCTGTCAGCTAACGCTCCTTCTTCGCATTTACTTAACGGTCTAGCCAATCCGTCCAGGCTTTTAAAGTATTGGGGTAGTCCCGCACTTGTTTCGAATCTTGTATTTTTCATGGTTTGATTTTTTAATTGATTAATATGATACAAATATAAAAAGAATAATTGATATAAAAAAATATTTTATGACTTATTTTTAAAAAGTTTTACTAGGGAGTTAAGCAGCTACTTCCTCTTGGCTGTTTCGGACGAACGCTTTGTCTGCCCAAGTCTTAGCGTTACACAGTCTGTAATTAGTTTGACTGTATAGATTACTATTAGACCAGTCCTGATTGATATCGCCTACCTCCATTTCAAGAAACATTGCAGTATCCATTAGGATTATCGTGTTACCTTTGCGGGCGAAGACAGTTAACCATGTATTAAAGCCTTCCGCTCTGAACTCGATGGTTTGTAAAGCTCCCTTCTTGAATCCGCGGAAAACATCCATTGCTGTCTTCCAGCTTGCGCCGCTAGACCATTTAGACTGGATTCCATGGTCGTTTACTACCGTCATGAATCCGGCCTGAACTTTAACGATTGCGCGGTATTCGCCTGCTTGACCTGTTATAAAGTCTACTTGGCCGATTCTTTCTGAGTTAATGATTTGATTTTTCATGTTGGTTTGATTTAAGAGTTAATTGATATAGCAAATATAAAAAGAATAATTGACACTAAAAAATTTATTATGACTTATTTTACTAGGGAGTCCGACTATGCGGTAGGCAGGAATCCGAATTGGGATAGAACTCTTAGACCCAAAAGTTCCAGGTCCGTAAGTCGATTGAAAACATTCCGGTCCAATCCAAAACCAGACTCGATACTTCCGGGTGGGTTAACTTGCGGCCGCACTTGCAACAGGCACCAGCATGCTGGATTTCTGTGTTGCGTAGGCTAGCTGGATTCGATAGCACTCTCACCAACCAGTCCGTGATTTGGATTTCTCTATCCGAAATATTCGCTGCTCGCTTGAAGCGACGAGTATCCGAGAAGAAGGCTCCAACGTAGCGGTAGCCGATTTCGCCGTCGCCCAATAGAGCAAGACTCATGAAGTAACAGTTGCTTAGCTGGCCAGTTGTACGGTCCTTGCGGCGTTTCATCTTGATTTTTATCCATTGGCCTGTAGTTGGATTAGTAATAGTCAACTGTGCTTTTCCAGCAAGGGCAGCGATAGCGAAGTGATTAGGATTTATCATATTGGTAATAATTAATTGATTAAGTAAATATAACAAGAACTTTTGACAATAAAAAATTTTTGGCTAATTATTTTCAGAAAAGTTATTAACAATCTAAAAAGTTTATTGTAGGTCGGAGTATACCCTCTGCGCTTGTTAGGCGAACCGTTTAATTATAAAGCTAATATAAGCAGAATACTTGACAGTAAAAAACTTTTTGTGAATTATTTTTAAACTCGTTGGATGGATGGATCGACAACTCTCCACGGTCTCGAGGGATCGATCACGGATATAATGTTAGGAATCAAATTATTCTCTATCCATCGGGAAAATGTTTGACCACCGAACTGCATGTCTCGATTTAAGCTCTCATGAAGCTCCATTGGAATATCAACACTTGCGGAAATTCTACCGGTTTGAGATCGTGAATCCGTGTATTCAACTGTAAATGTTATGTTAGACGCCATAGTTTCTAGATTTTAAAAGATTAATAATTATCCGCAGTATACTGATTTACCGCAGTCTCTGCATTTTACGAGCTTCATTCCTGAAGCATGACGAACCGCAACGTAGGTATTTACGTGTTGGCAAGCTGGTTTCTGTTCTTGATTTTTCATAATACAAATATAACTAAAAAAGCCGAGACTAAAAAATCCCGGCTCATTTATTTTTAAAATAATTTTAGGCTTCGTCGCCGATGAGGTCCCATGCGGTTTCGCCGGTTCCGCGGCCGTCGCAGGTAATTTCATAGTTTGGGTCCATGCCGCTCGAGAGCACGTCGTCCAGTAATTCGGAGATTGAGCGAAATTCTTTGGTGTAGTAATTACATTTTAAACTGTACATATTTTCTTGTTTTAATTGGTTAATACAAATATAACAAAAAAAGCCGAGACTAAAAAATCTCGGCTCATTTATTTTCAAAAAAGTTTTATCCAAAGATAATGTCTTCGTAAAATACGGTTTGAATAATTACGTCCGCCGTTTCCGCATCGTCGTTTTCTTCAACCATTTGCAACAAGAATCTCAATGGAGTTTTATCCACTCGAGCATGGACATCAGCTAACGTAATCGTTCGCGTATATTCTCCTTCGCATTCTTCGTCTACCATAGTTAGACCTTTTCCGTCTCGTAAAATCTGTAACAAGACATCTTCGTAACAAGGAGATTCCAATTTCTTGCGCGCTTCTTCGTAATCCGCCTTCTCGAAAGTAAGATCTAATCCATAGCCTGACATATAGCCTAGCCCGTTGCAAAGAGCAGTATGAAAAAATTCTTCTGCTTCTTTTTGATTTAATTTAATTTCCATTTCTTTTTTGGTTTTAAAGTTAATTAATATTATTATACAGTACAAATATAAAAAGAATACTTGACACTAAAAAATTTATTTTTAAATATTTTCTCTTTAACCCACAAAGGAATCTTATCTTAAGATTCCAATGAGGTATCAATCAACCAAACCAATAGTTGTTGTGGAGAGATCCGGATTCGAACCGGATGGACGAACTCAAGCAACTGTTTGACGTACAGCGTTTCGTCCTCACTTTTGTCAAATACCTCGTTCCAACGAGGATTCTCTCCTTGTCTTAGTTAAGACTTATTCCAAGACCAGCAAGCATTGAGCTTAACGAGTCTTCTTCTTTCTTCTGCACCGGCTCGTTTGCTCGAGCAGAATATTCTTTAATCATAGATTCCAAAAGCTGAATTCCTTCTTCCGTTTCTACTGCACCAATTGCTGCGAGTAGAGTCTTGCCGATTACCAATAATTCAGGTTCTTGTTTTTTTAGACCGCCGATAATCAAGCTCTGTGCTAGATCGGTTAAATCCAATAAGATCTTTGTTTTATCTGAGCTTATATTTTGCATGGTCTGTTTCTCCTTCCGTTTGTTATATAATTATTATACTAAAAAGCCGGACCCATTGGACCCGGCTTCTAGAGAAAGAGATTCGGATAGCTTAGTATCCGTTTAATCTTTTGTTTTCCGCATAGACGCTGGTCCAAAACTCGTTGAATCCTAATTTCTCGTCCGGCTCGACTGTGCGCGCAACGCGTAGAGTTCCGTACGTTAAATCAATTGTTTCTCCTTGTGGTTCTCCAAAGAATAATTTAGCTAAGAATTTTTGCATGGTTTCTGGTTTTAGTTGTTATAATACAAATATAATAATAATCTTTGATACTAGAAAATATTTTATCCTAGAGTTATTAACAATTTACCAACCGCTGCCAAACGGGGTATATGCAATGGCTGACTCTCGGAAATTAGGATTAAAATATCTTAACTTATCTTTTTGATTCTTCTTTAATAATTTAAAAGATAATTTAATCCGTTGTCTAACCGTCTCGACACTGCAATCGAATTCTTCCGCTATTGTCTTTATTGGAGTCGGTTGGTATCCATCGAGACCGTAATGCTTTACTATAAACAAGCGATTATCTCCTTTCAAGGTTTTGAGCATTGCTTCAACCACAGACTCTTTCTCGAGACCAAGCAGATCTGAATCAGTTGATATACTTGAAGCAAGGCTGTCTATAAATTCTTCGTTCGAGTCCGGGTCTATCTTTTGATTAAGACTCTTTTCCCAACTTGTTGCGGTTAAGACCTCAGCTATTCTAGACGCAGTTACCTTGGTATCTGACATTGCTGGATCCGCCGCTACGATATCTGCTATTTCTTCAAACGTTGCGCTACGCTCGGTCTTGTGCTCAACCTGCTCCGCCGCTTTTAGAGCCCGAGTTACAATTAGTTGGGCAGAGTTTGGAACACGAACCGTCTTGACATTATGTTGAAGACAATCTAGTATTGCTTGTTTAATCCAAAAAACCGCGTATGATATAAACTTAAACCCACGGTCCGGCTCGAACCTGTGAACCGCCTTGACCAGACCAAGATTACCTTCAGAAACCAGATCTTCCAGTGTTAGGCTGGTCTTGTTGACTAGGCTTGAATACTGTTTGGCAACCGTAATTACAAAAAGCAGATTCGCTTTTATAATCCGCTGTTCCGCGGTCGGGTCTCCAGCTTTAAACCGCCTAAACAATGCTATCTCTTCCTCGCTCGAGAGAACCGGAGTCCGGCGGATTTCCTGCAAATACCGGTTAAAGCTTTCGCGGTTATCAGCAACTGTTCTAACTATATTCTTTGAATCTATCTTCTTCATAAAGTATATCTTACCAAAAAAAGAAAGGGCCGATCTCTCGGCCCAGTACATCAGTTCTTCAGTAATGGTTAATCTTCTTCGAATCCAGTAAATGGAAGTAACTCTAACTCTGCTGCTACTAACGTGGCTCTTGCTTCTGAACCGGTTAGGTAATCGTTAATAATGAAATCGAGTATCGCTGATTCTTGAATTCCTTGTGCTCTAAGATTTTCAAGGCTGGCTACTGCTTTTTGTCTGTCTGTCATGTCGCTAGATTTTACGGGTTAAAATTCAAAACTTGCAGTTCCGTGTACGTTTCCAGTTAAGACATTAAATGCTGCGTATCCAATTCCTACTACGACCATTGCCATTAGCGTGAACGCCCATACCATCATAACTCCTTCTAAGATAATTCCCTTTTTCATAATGTTTTGTTTTTAATTGGTTTGATTTATAAAGTAAATATAACAAGAACTTTTGAGACTAAAAAACTTTTTGTGATTTATTTTTCAGAAGTTATTAACAATTACCAAGAGTCTTCTTCATCTTCATCATGGTCCGAAAGGGATACATCCCAATCTCCGTATCTGTCTCTAAACGCAATACCTCCGTGGATCTTCGGACCCACCTCGCCTATCCAATCTTGAATACTTAGGTTATCTTCATTGTGGTTTTTTAGATTCCACTGGGCTAGATCCTGTCTTACAAGTCTCCACCAGTCCTGCTTGTCTTTTGCGATTACTTCATTGCCCATAGTACTGTAGTTTAATTGGTTATACTGTAAATATAATACTAATCTTTGAGACCCAAAAACTTTTTGTGAATTATTTTCAGTAGAGTTATTAACCGGTAATATATAAAAGTATAACCGTTGTTGAAACGTCTAGCTCAAATTTAAAAAATAATAAAAACAATGAGTATAGACAAAAAGACCCAAAGATTACAAGAGTTAACTAGCATCGCGCCAACCGTCTCAATCAGACTAGACATGGAATGGTTAGCCTCAACTGAAAACACGGCAGACTTCCTGATTAGATTAACAAATACCAATACGACAACCGTTAAATTTAACGCGTTGATTATTCGAGGAGTTCATTCCCCAAAGATAACAACTGGAACTATAACATGGAAAGCACTGAATAATAATATTGACCGGTCCTGGTTGGGCTGGCCTAGAGTAACTGCTAACTTGCCCTATATTTCAGGCCAGCGAAAGTTAAATTTCTCTTCCGCAACTAATATCTTTACCAACGAGACCGCGCCCACCATACCGGCTGGAGCTGGAGTAGAGGTTGGAATTTTTAGGATTTCAACCTCAACCGCATGGAACCCAAACTCTAATTTTGGTTTTACTTGGGAAATGACTACCGGCGGAGTGATTGCTTATCTGGTTCCGGCCAAGCCGTCTTCGACTTCAGCGCTAGCGATTGGCATTATGCACTACGGTCCAATAACATCTAATACATTGGGTAAATGCTTAACTGTGCAGGCTTCAAGCGAGCAGACCCTAAATAAAAAACCCTGAATCTAAAAAATCCAGGGTCTATTATTTTTTAAAAAGATTTACTCTTATTTCTTAGACTCTAACTTGGTCTTTGGAAAAATAAGATGGGCAAGGAATACTAGACCCCAAGCCTGCACTGCGCTAATTGGTTTAGCACCAAAAATTTCGGGTACCAACCAGTTCCACAACCATTTTACTGGAAAAGCAACAACGATAGAAGCCAGCAAGCCAATCGCTAGAGCTCCAAGTATAGTTGCAATCTGTTCTGTTCTTTTTGAATTCATAATCCTATGGGTTATTTTTGTTTAATAATATTATATCTTACTCTCTCCATAGCCAAGGTTCCCTGGCTCTAGAGCGTAACAGCTCTTTGCAACGTCTATGCAGAAGTCCGCGTTCTACATTTATCTTCTTGTCCAGGAGTCTGGCCTGTATTCCGGTCCAGTCAATTAGACCCGGCCCGTTAAGCTCGAGAATTATCTCTTGGTCTATAACATCCGGTCGGTTAGCATTGTACATATTCAGATTCGGTTTTTTTAGGTTCTATTCCAAGCTCTACCAGCCTGGCCGTTATTTCATGCGCCCATTCAAACTCCTCTAAGCCTATTGCCTCGGTTCTTGCGAGGACCAGGGCTTCCACGATTCTGGACTCTAAATACTCTTCTAACTCCTCGGACCAAGGATCGTCCTGGGCGATTGACGCCCGGACCTCTGCTTCCAATCCGCGTATTGCCCATTGGATACGGTGCCAGTCCCGGCCGCTGCGGTCTAGAATTCTTAGGAATTCCGCAACTAAATACTCTGTAACTTGACTCATCTCTAATCTGTAATTATATTTCTTATACACAGCGGTAGACCAAAGTTCTAAGCTCTAGAGCAGAAAGACGGGTAGTTGCTAATTTTCGGCGGGGCTTAACAACTTTCGGCGGGGTCTAACAACTTTTGGCCGGGCGGAATAACGACTAGCCTGCTCTAGACCCGGCCAGCTGGATCCGAACTAGCTAAGATCTGCCGGAGTCCGGACCAGATCAGTAGCCGGACCGGTCCAGTACCGGCTGAATAGTACCGGCCAGGACAGCCCCCAGGAGCCGGCCAGGGTCACCGGCCAGGTGACTCCAGGAGCAGTACCCAGGTGACTCCAGGAGTGGTACCGGGCAGCTGAATAAGTGCTCCAGGAGTGACCTTGCTGACATAAAAAAAGTACTCCAGGAGGCGGTGTGCTGCACTTTACTTTCTTCTGATTTCTCCACGGCCTGGGAATAGCGCTCTGGCCAATGCAGCCGATTTCCGTCGAGGTCCTTGGTATCTGCGGATTCCCGGTCTAAACTACCCGAGGAAACCTCGTCTACCTAATAGCTTTTTAGAAATTCTCCCCGAGCTAGACTCTCTGCCTGGAGCAAATTCTCCCCCGGGTAGGGGCTGTATAAATAACCACATGCAGAATTATATTACCGATTTCAATGGATTTGCGCTAACTGAGTCGGCTCAGAATTACACCGATCAGATGGAACTCCATAGGCTGGGGATTCCCATTCCTGGGTTTCGTGTGCTGATAGTCCGGGTAGACTGGGAAAAGATTGGTCGAAAGGATTTTTCCGGTAATCTAGAAACCTTTATGAAGTGTTGGTTCATGGAGGCCTATCCGGCTCCCAATGCTGACGGTGAGGACTCTTGGTACGAGTATCCACCGGCTGAACTTATTCGCATGGTCAAGGCCGACGAGCCTGGAGATGTTGAGTTTGTTGACGGGTTTATCATGAATCTAGCTAAAGAACACGATGTAGATCTTATTTGGGAATTGGGAGACAAGACCTGGCGGGAAGTACCCAGCGGGCGATCTGTACCCCGACTGGATCTCTTAAGATAACCTTAACCTCTACGTTCTATCCTCTTCAATCCGGAGTAGACTATAATAGCTAGGAACCACAGGGTAACCCCCAGCCACACATATACCGTTTTCATGAAGTTATCTATATACCCCAAAAAGGGATCCCTTCTGAGGATCCCCTTTCTTTGTTTTGGGCTAAGTGTTGTGTTATGCAGTTACCTTACGGCCACGTACAGTATTGTATAGGGCATTCATAACTCGCATGTCTGACTTACGGCCAGTTACGACAGCGCTTACCAATTTAGAGTCTACCCCTAATTTCGTAGCTACCATTGAGTTATCTCCACGACGTTTGCGAGCAGAGATTACCTCTAACTTTTGAGCTGGAGTTAACTTTGCGTAACTCATACCTTTACGGCCAGCATTACGACCCGTTGAAACGGTAGCTGTTACGGTTACCGCTGAAACAGTAGACCCAGTAGATTTTTTAGACTTCGCAGTTTTTGCGGTCTTTGTTGTTGAAGGAGTTGCGGCCTTTACCGCTGGTGCAGATACCTTGGTAGCTGCGGTTGCTTTTGATTTTCTCATGTTAAACAAATTATTTTTGATTTAAGGTTAAGGTACCAAAGAATCCCGGCAATTGGTCGCCCGGCCTGAAAAAGATTGGGCGTGCCTGCACCGCCGCAAAAACCCCCTAGGCGGGGCCGCGACGTGGAGACCTCTGTGAAGCTGCGGAAGACCCGTGACTATTATGTACCGGTGAGACGGTCGCCTAATCAGTCGGAAAGCTGTTCAGGTAATAAAAAAATGGGAACCTGCTCAAGATAAATAACTTAAAATATTTTAGTATACTATGAACTTAATTAAAGGCTATAGCCAATGGTTAAACGAAAACCTAAACGCTATAAACGAAAACTGGTCAATCGATTCAGTTACTCTCAGTACTGATGACTTTAGCATTGACGAGGCAAAATACGATCAGTACATCGCAAGTCAAGCTGGAGCACAATTTAGACTATTCACGCAAGAGGTTGCAAAGTCTAACATCCAAAACATTAAAAAGAAAGAGGCTCATCAAGAAATTTTGGGAAGCCTTGCTAAACACGGCCAAACGGCTAAAAAAGGTTTCTTGGGAATCTTTGGCGGTAAGAGCCTAGACGAAGTAGTTACCGCTACTCTTGATAGTTTGATTGCAGGTCAATCAAAAATTGCCTACAGCAAAACAACGGTGGACTACAATCCTGGAGCTGACGGTACAGGTAGAATCATGACTCAGGGTCGAATTGGGATTAATTCACTGGAAATTGATACTGATCCACGTTGGAGTAAAGCAACCTCTAGTACAGGTATGTTGTTGGGATTTGTTAACGCATATAACCAAAATGCATTTGAAATGGGTCAAGGTCAATTCATCTTGAGCCAAAGAATGGGAGAAGACGGTTACCTAGATATTACAACTACTCCAGTAGTAGACGCTGACAATCTATATTTGTACACTCAACAATTACTTGGCGACCTTGCTGCAGGTAAGGATCTTAAAGTAGACGTTGCTCAAACTGGAGGTTCCGATGCAGTTACTGGCAAATTCGCTGCAGAATTCGCAGCTGGTTCTGACCAAGTTACTCCAGCTATTCAAGCTGAGGTTGCAAAAGCAGTAGAGTTATGTTTAGCTAAATTCCCAGCAGGATCACGCCCTGATAAATTTACTTTAACTTCTGGTGCAAGTACTGAATGGAACGGTAAACAAATGCCTAAGGCTGACGGAACTGGTGCAGTAACTCCAAAGGATGATGCAACTAAAAATCAAGATCTTGCTTACCGTCGTGGTGTTGCTTTCATGAATGCTCTTAACTCTGGACTTAAAGCAAAAGGACATCCAGGTTTTGATGCATACGAAGTTGCATGGTCAATCGGTGCAAGTGGTCAACCTGCAAATGCAGCTGACCGTTTCGTTGACCTAAACATTGAAAAAAATGCAGTTAAGCCTAAAGCTGTAGAAACTACTAAGACTACTGCTGTTTCAACTGGAAATGCAACTACTAACGTTAGAGGAAAAGCTCAATTCTTTGAATTGAAACTTACTTTAACTGCAGCAGCCGCTAAATAATAAGTTTAAACTTAATACACAAAGGGACCGATAGAAATATCAGTCCCTTTTTTATTTGATTAGTGTTTTACTTAATACTTTTTATCTAGTGCATGGTAAGATGCAGTTACTCTAAATGAGTCTTTGCCAAATTCCATAACTGTGGTAATCGTTGACTCAGCTGCAAATTTACTTGCAATTCTAAAATTATGATTAGGCGAATCGATCCAAGCCTGTACCACAATTTTTGCGATTTCCTGCAATACCTCATCAGTTAAAGCATTCACACTGTATTTTTTAGAAACAGTTGTCCCACTAGTCTTATACATGTAGATACACTCAGTATTATATCCAACAAAAGTACTGTCTCCACGGGTATGATCAATTTCAGGTCTACCTGCATTAAGATTAGTTAACTGATAACTTCTTTTACGTAAAGCACCATTATTGAATTTGGTTACTGGTGAACCACCCAAGCCCAAACGGTACACGTTAATTTCTTGCCAGATCAAAGAGTCTAATCTACTAGATCTAACTTGTTGCGCTTGGGCAGAGATTGAGATTAGGATTGCGAATAGGATTGCTAATTTTTTCATGGCTTGTTTATTACTTGGTTATATAGTTATTATACCTAAAAACTCGAATAAATAACCTAGTACAAAATAAAAATAGACATAGTTAATGAAACATTCAATTATTAAAGGCTACTCTAGCTGGTTAAACGAAAACTTGTTAATCGCAGAAGCTGAAGGAACTGATATTGGTGCTCTTTACAAAGCTGGCGATCGTGCAGGTTTAGTAAATGCAGCAATGGCAGCAGACTCTGCTGAAATAAAAGCTCACCCAGCTTACGAATCTGTAATGCAATGGTGGAAAAACGGAGAGGGCGACCTCAACTTATTCAAATCGCTTCTTAAAAAGAGTTCATCTGCTAAAACTGACAGATTACGTTCCCTAAAATCGATATATTACTGGACAGGCGGCGGTACGGTTAAGGGTGCAGCTCCTAGAGCAGATATGTTTTATAAAGTAGCAGATTCAATTATTGCAAACGGTGCAAAGGCTGGGGTAACTCCAGAAAAGCTAGCTCAACTTAAACAAGCGGTTGACTTATTAAAGACTGCAAAGACTGAAGGTTTCGAATTAAGAACATCAGCTCTATTCGGTTCAATTATACCAGGTGCTCTAACTGATGGAGTATTCGATACTGGCGGTAAAAAAATTGATGTGATTGCTGAACTAGCCAAGCCTCAGGTCATGGATACTCTTAAGAAAGCACTAACTGCTTACCGATTAAATACTAATGCAAGCAAGGAATTAATGGTAGATCCTTTAACTTCTGCTAAATTCCTGATTGCACAGAGAACCAATAAAGCAACAGTCAGTCAATACTGGATAGCCTCAATGTCGTTAAGCGATACTGAAAAGAAGTCTATGCTAGATAACTTTAAAGCAAAAGCTGAAGCGTATGCTGCTCGTAAAAAGGATCCTAATGTAACTTTCGATAAAGCAATTTTAGTTGCTACGAATTTATACATTGCACCAAAGAACGAAAAAATTACAGTTGTCGCTGGAACACCAGCTGCACCAGCTGCCCCAGTTGTTCAGGCTTTTTCATATCCTGAAAGTGCAAACGGTAACGCTAAGAGCCCAGCTTTCCAAAAGGGTTTACAGTTATTTCCAGATGATGGAGTGACTATTCAACCTACTGCTCAAGCTGAATTAGCCGCAACTGTTAAATCTGCAGTAGATGCAGTTAAAGCAGCCGGCGGTACAATTACAGCTGTTTCAACTTGGGGTTATGCAAGTACTTCACAAGTAGGAACGACTTACAAGTCAGCTGATAAAACCTCAAAGAAGGAAAATAACGTTGCGTTAGCAAACGATAGACTTGCGTCTATTAATAGCGCGCTAGCTGCCGCTCTTACTGAAAACGGAATAACTATTGCACCAACCGTTGATGCTAAAAATTTAGCTGAACCGAATAGAGGTCCTGACTGGACTGATAAAGATAAAACTGATGCTAAGTGGGGTAAACCTGGAGCAAGAACTCCAGAGTACCAAGCAACTTACGGACCATGGAGATATGCAGTTGCGTTCTTCCAGTTAACGTATACAATCACATCAACCGAACCTACTCCAGTTAAGTCAACTGCAACTCCTAGTGGAGAATGGAACTCAGTAATTACATGGTCTGATGAATCATTCCAAATTGAGTTACCTAGAATTCAATTCGGAACCGCTTTACCTAAAGTACCAATGTATAAAGGTGGAAGCTCTACTGCATGCCCGATATTTTAATACTAATTTACACCAGAAAAAAGCCGAACCTAGTTCGGCTTTTTTGTTATAGCTTAACCGCAAACAGACAGTTTGCGTATGCTGAGAATCGGTTCTTTTGAGTATCATAGCCGCCGTTTATATCGAATGCTGCTACTGTTACTTTTGGGTCGAGCAGCGCTGCATTATGACTAGCTGATTTAACCCATTCGTTGAATATTATAATAACGGTTGATTTATCAACGTTAACCGATTTTAGTGAGTTATAATTACTGCTGATTTTATAATGAGCACCGACATTTTCTCTGAAACTATATCGTGAAAAGTGTTTCTTCCAGTCCTGATCAAATTTTTCAATTCGGGTAAGAGGGCCGGTGTAGTAAATTCCATCTGGAGTTAATGGATATTCGTAGTGCTCCAATGTGTCAGCACGTATCATCCAATTGACATGAAGAGTTACAGCAGAGTCGAGAGTAGCTGAGTATTCTACTGGACTAAGCCCGTGACTTGCTCTGTGAGCATTCACCAATTCTAAAAAGATTTTATTTTCAGAATCTTGAGCAGTTGCGCTAATCGCAAAACTAAAAAGTATGATATGTATTAGCTTTTTCATATAGTTATTATACTTAAAATCCGGATAAATAACCTAGTAAAAAATAAAAATAAAAATACACGTATGAGTAAAGTTAGAATATTATCAATAGACGGTGGTGGATTAAGAGGAATCGTTCCATTACTTATCCTTAAAGAAATTGAAAATCAGCAAGGTAAAAAAATACACGAATTATTTGATGTCATAGTAGGTACCTCAACTGGCGGTATTATTGCATGCGGATTAACTTGTACGAAAGACGGAGTTAATCCTTATTTAACAATCGACCAGCTAATAGAACTTTACACAACTAAAGGTAATGTTATTTTCCCTTATAGTAAAAATATATTAGCTAAAGTAATTAGAGGAGTTAATTCAGTATTTAATCCTAAATTCTCTCCAAAAGGTTTAGACGGTTTATTGGAAAATTATTTTGGTGATATGATGATATCGCAATCACTAAAGCCTATCATCGTTAGTTCGTATGACCTAAAGAACAATGAAGTTATTATGTTTAAAACTAGAACTGCTAAATGGTCTAAAGAACGATTTGATGTTAGATTAAAAGATGTTTGTCGGGCTACGTCAGCCGCGCCGACCTACTTACCGTCATACGAAATGGTGTTTGATGGCAAAGACCGGATCTTAGTGGATGGTGGTGTTTACATTAACAATCCAGCAATGGCAGCAGTTGCTGAAGTTCTTAAAACAAGACCGGGTATTAAGATAGAAGATATTGAATGCTTATCGTTAGGCACCGGAAATCATTCAGAATCGTTAGGTATTAAAACTGAAAGTTGGGGTATAGCTAATTGGGCACAACCTATAACAACAGTTATGATGCAAGCCTCTTCTAAATCAGTTGTTTACGAATGTCAACAAATATTAGAAAAGTATTTAAGAGTTCAATTAGAGATTGATGATGAAAAGAAAAGCGACATGTCAGATTCAAGACCGGCTACTACTCAATACATTGTTGATAAAGTAAATAAAGATATTATTAGTAATAAAAAAACAATGACTAATATTAAAAATTTCCTTAAATAAAGAATATGAAAACCGTTAAATTATTCATAGTATCACTAATTTTATTAATTACGGCTACTGGCTTTGTTCCAGAGCCAACTACTGTTAAATTAGAACACAAAGGCTATACTGCTTATTATAGTAAGCAGTTACACTATTCTCTTAAGGTTGAATGGTGGGACACAAAAGCCCGTCTTGAATGTCCAGGCTCAAAGGTTGCACGCAAGGACAGATTCGCGCCAGATCCATTACTTCCAGCTGAAACTGATCTTATGGAAGATTATGTAGGTTCAGGAACCGATAGAGGTCACATGTGCCCGGCTGCAGATAACCAGTGCAGCCCAGTTCTACAAGAAGAGTGCTTCTACTTTTCAAACATGGCTCCTCAATACCATTCCTTAAATGCTGGAGACTGGAAAAGATTAGAGGTCCGAACCAGAGAACTTGCTAGCCAATACGATTCAGTTATGGTATGGTGCGGTTCAGTCGGAGCAGCCAAGAAAATTGGAACGACGTCAGTGCCGACTAAATGTTGGAAAGTTATTTTTATTAAGAGGACAAAAACGTTTGAGGCTTATATTTTTAATAATACACCCGACAAACCGGTGGGTCTTGATAAATGGAAGGTTAAACCAGCTGATGTAGAGAAATTGACAGGATATAGGTTCAAGGTTAAGTAATAATGAAACTGTGTTTGGATAAATAATAAAAAAACCAGATTACAAATGGCAGACATCGCACAACAATTTGCTGGATTACCAATTGAAGACCTTATTGTGTCTCCGATTGTAGGTATGGCAAAAGGGCAAGCAAAATTAAACGATGTAACGTGGAAATATATTTCTGAAGTTGCATTCGTAACAGACAAAGACGGCAAAACTCAAGCTCGTTCTTTGGATGTAGAAATGAACCGAGTTGTTACTGACGGTACAACCGGCGAACAAACAGTTCAAACTTTATACTCAAAGGTTCCTATGTTACCTTTAGTTCCACTTCCTTCATTAGCTATCACATCAGCTGATATTGAATTCTCAATGGAAGTAAAAACTTCTGAAGTAGACAAATCAAGCACTGATACTGAATCTTCAATTCAAGCTTCTGCTTCTGGCGGATTCTGGGGAATGAAGTACTCGGTGAGCATGGCTGGTAAAGTTGCGACTCACAAAGAGAACACACGTAGCACAGATAACTCTGCAAAGTACAATGTAAAAGTACACGCTGAGCAATTACCTGCAACTGAAGGTATGTTAAAGCTTTCTGACTATTTGACTCAAATGTTAGAGCCAACTTTAATTCCTCTTACGGCTGATCCAAACAAGTAATCAGTAATCGGACAATAAACCCCTAAGGAGACCAGTTTATCTGGTCTCTTTTTTGTTTAAACCGATTCAGCTTGAGTAGTATAATTATTAATACAAATCGCACAACTATGGCTAAAATTAATCTAGAAGAATTACTCGGCGGTCTACAAGAAGCAGCGTTAATCGTTCTCGGTATTCAGGAAAGACAACACATTAATACTATTTCAAAGTACTTTACACCGGAAGGCGAACCTCTGACTAAAACATTTTTGCTCGGAGACAAGACCTTGGAAATTCCTCTCTATATCTTAGCTGACCATTCGTCAATGGGACTAGAAGAACTGGAAATAGACTTTGATATCAGATTACTTGCATCAGACGATAAGACACCATCCAGTCTTAAAGAGAATATTTTACCGATTTTTAAGAAGATTGAGGATCAAACTATTCGTGGAGTTCAAGAGGCTCTAGTTAAATTAGGAGAGCCATATAAGACTCTACTTGGGAAAACCGGCGCCAAGAAGAATGGAGTTGACGGAGTTATTGGCCCAAAATGTAGAGAAGCCCTAATGCGTTACCAATTAAAAAACAGGATTCCGCAGACTGGTGAAGCAGACGACGAGACTTGCAAACTGCTTGGAGTCTCAACTGCGTCTGACTACACGCATACTGTAACCAATATTTCAGTTGACAGTAATGCACCAAACTCTGATAGCAAAGCTGGCATGGCAACCGTGAAAGTTAAATTCAAAAAGGACGAAAAACCTGAAGCCGTTTCCAGACTGGTTGAGATGTTAATTCAAAAATTAGATGATGTAGGTCATACTGACAAAACCTCTTAATATGGCATTACCTTGTCCAGCATGTAGAACTCCATTAGGTATCGACCTACAATTCATAATGCAACATCCTGTATCGGTTTGCCCGAACTGTCAAGTTATATTAGACTTCACAGTAAACGATGAGATCAAGGGCAAGTTTAACGCAGCAATGGCCGAGATCGAAGATATTAAGAAGCGGTACAAGAGCATTGCAAAATTCGGCTAATATTTGGTTACTGTAACCAGTACAGTCACTCACTAGATCACACTGGCCACACCCAAACCTTTCCCATAATATTCTAATCACATAAAAAAATCCGAGATCGGTAGCGACACTTTTCTCGGATTTTGTGTTACTTGCGTAACTTTACGGTCCTAAGTCCGTTATTAGTGTTGATAATCGTCTTCGTAATCTTCTTCGTCTTCTTCTGCTTCACAATGTTCTTTACAATCAGAGCAAATATCGCCCATCATAATAGGAGCACCGCAACAGTTTGAAGTCTCACCAGAGAAAGCATCACTTGGATCCCAGCTCTCGTTTACGAATTTCGTAAAACTGTTAACTAAATTTTTCATGTTACCAGAGTTGATATTTTTTAAGGTTCGTACTCTTCAGAGGTCTCATCATCTGCTAACCCTAAGGCTTCAGAATTAAAGTTGTCCCAAGCTTTAATAGAGTCTTTCATTGTCTTATTAAGTTCAACTAATTCGCTCTTTAATGTCTCGACCTTTGTTTTATCAGCCTCTTCGACTGGACTCTTACGAATCTCATTAGGAATTTCTAAAAATTCTTCTTGTTTCTTTTTAAAGGCTTTAATTGCATCTCTTCTAGCTGTGTCTAGTTCTTGATACTTTTCAATTTCTGATTCGGCTGTGTCGTCTTCAACCGGAGCCTCTGCTGGAATCCCGGCATCAACTGGAGTCTCAGCTGGAACTTCTGCAACCGGTTCCGCTGGAACTTCTGCTGGAGCTTCAACTGGAGCGTCTGGTGTTACCGGCGTATCAACTGCCTCTAGTTTCTCAGATTCATCAAGCCATTGTTGATATTTATGAATCATTACTTATGATTTTCTTGTTATTTATCTGCGCTTGGGATAAATAAACCTGTAATGAAACTTTTATCAACATATAGCGATTGGTTAAATGAAAATCATAATCCAAGACCCCTAAGGAAGTTAACGGAACTTGATATTAACAGAAAATTCGGACGTAATCCACAAACTGGAGATAAGTACGAAACTGAGCTATTTCCAATGTTTAGAAGACTAAAACCTCGAATTGAGGCTCTGTCTAAAAAACCTAGCCTTGAAGAATGGTTCGCAATGATGCAGAATTCAGATAATCAATTTTACTCAATGGTTCAGGCAGATACACTTGCCCAGCCAGACGTCAGAGAATTATGGAGAGACTTAACTGGTCAACGTGCTTCAAAAATGAAGAAGTATAACTTATCTGAAAGCGCAGAGGATGCGGTTTGGAAAAGCGAAATTGATCCCGAATGGACAGTCATTGTTCTTTTCTCGGACGATGAGCTCTATGCAAAAGTTGCAAAAATATTTGATAGCTTAGGAATTGCTTTCGCTGATATGGTTTCAAAAACAATATTCGTCGATGGACAGGAAGTTGAGTCTCAGAATCTAGGAGACGACCATCTGTTGGCAATCGAAGCACATGAAATTTCGCATTCACTACTAAATCACGGAGGCTCTGACCGAGGAATGGCAGCTTACGACGAGAGACAGGAGAGAGAAGCTGACTGGTTAGCTATCCGAATCCTAGAGAATTTAGGATACGGTGAAGCTTCTGCAATTTTAGAGAAACGATATAACGAATACTATGACGAGCAATCGTCAGAACTTGAGAACACAGACACACTTGAAGTGGCACTTCAAGATTACGTCAACTAAAAAAATCATGGCTAATATGAAAATTCAAAATCTCGGAGACATTAAGAAGTTTTCATTCGGTGAAATGACATCAAACGACAGCGGTAAAACATCTGGAACATCAAGCGCTGGACTTTACATCATTTTTATTGGAGGAATCTGTTTTTTTCTAGGTTGCATTGACAAAATGTTTATAGACAAGTCTATTGACATTATTAATCAATCAGTAATGTTCACTACAATTGGAGCAGCTCTACTTGGAGTTAAGAACATAGTTAATGGGAAAAAGGTTAAGGCTAAAGAAGAACCTACTTCACCTGAACCTTTAAATTCTTAATTTAAAAAGCAATCGCCCCAATGGGGCGATTGTTGTGTGAAGTCATTTGATATGACCAGTAATCTCTTTGTAATACGCCCATAACTCTTGGCACTTTTCGTATTCTTCCTTGCTTTCCAAGTACTTAATTATATCTAGGACTTCATTCCAGTAGGCGGATGTGATTCCTTTTTTATCGACATCTTTATACTTTCTAGTCCATTCTCTCTCGTTTGCTATATCGATTGCCATGACTGTACCCGAATTTTTGGCGAGGCTGTACCTCTATAGTATATTTAACCTTGGATCCAAGTAATTCAGTAATGCATTCAACGAAATCCGCTGTGTGTAGACTTAGAACAGAGTCGTAATGGTCATCCCGATAACCTCCAAAAAGAGCACATGAAACCGGTAGAGGTTTTCCCAATAATTCGTCCATTTCTTTTACCCATCTCCAAAAAAGAGTAGAGCAAGCAACCCAATAATCAGTTTCGCATTGGCTTCCTAAGTTGTCATCTGCATGAGAATCCGCTCCGTGACACCAAACAACATAGCCAATTTTACCGGCAAGGATCGCCGCCTTTGTTCGTTCCAACCAAATTGCCAAATCTTCTAAGTATCGATCATCATGGCCTATTGGATTAATATTGAAATCTCTAGGAACTGCCTTATTTAAGTCTTTGCAAAAAGTTCGGCTGTCCTCAATTGAATTTCCGAAATGACCGTCAAGATCAAAGTACGCTCCGCTTAATCCAAACTCTTCGTATATTTTAAGTGATGCAATTACCTGTCCACTAAACGTACAGAAACCGCTGCCTCCGCTTGGGCGAGCATGGTGAAATCCACTGGTTGGGCTGAAGCTTACTTGATCTGGATTTACGATTGAATTTCTGATCGCTGAGTACAACGAAGAGTTTGTGTATCTTATTGATTCAGCGAATTGAGGTGACCAAGACAATCCATTAGAACAGTATCGACCCCTTCCTTTGAAAAAGTCTTTCACGTAACTTTTTTCATGGGCAATTCTGAAATCAGCATTCGAATATGGATTAAACTCTGAAGTAATTTCAAAATTATCAATTAGTCCGTGCATTTCAAGGTATTCCAATAAAAGCTTAGGCTTTAATGGAGACTTGCTGTAATTTGAAGTTTTATCGTTTTGTAAAACCTGCTTTGGATTATAAAACGTCTTTATTTTAGTAGATCGCATAATTAGGTCTTTTGTTAAATATAATATACCAAAAAAGCCCGATTAATATCAGGCTTTCTGTATTCTACCAATAGACTTCGTGAATTAGCTTCGAATATTCTTATTTTTAAAAAAATCGTCCAAGTCTTCCATGTGCTCGAATAGTTCAGTTGAACTAAGTGGAGGTAAATTATCCAGGTCAGATTTTGGAAAAACGCCAGTAACAAATGAATAAGTGGTTAACTCATTCGCTAGGGTTCTGATAAAATCAAAAAGGCTCCAGCTCGTAATTCCACCGAACTGCGATTCCATAGATTCGTCAACGTACTCAAGAAGATCATCGATGACCAGAGGCTTGTCTAATAGCTGGGTGATTGATATTTCGTGGATGCTGATGAATTCATCTTCATCAGAGCCTTCATCGCCAGATTCATCTAGTGCCATCAGAGTAGGATACGCGTCAAGTTCAGCATCTTCCTCGTCGAGTGGCTTAACTTGGCCGACCCACAACATACAAATTAAACCAACCTCTTCAATTGAGTCTTCACGGTCCGCTCCAAATAATGAATCTAGTAGACCCTCAAATGAAACTGTTTTTAGATAATTAATAAAAACAAAATTAATTTGTTCAGCGTAAGGTTTTAATAGAGTAAGTACCTCCCGAATGGTTACACCTTCCTCAACGAATACTTCGTACGGTAAGTACCAAGTAATAGGTAATTCAGATTTGGAAATATCTCGGTCTTGCCAGTCTTCTGCCGTTTCATCCCAGAAGGAGACTTGAATGGATTTCTTATGGAATGTGATCTTTTGCATAATTTCGTTTTGTTTATCTATTTTACTACATTAGTACCACCGGATTCATGAATAAATAACTCAAAGAAATTTTTATTACATTATGATAAATTCCTTAAGAGACATAGTTAACGAGTCCGCTTTTAATCAAGACGGCCTGGTTGGCGAAATGGGAGTTAAACGACCAGAGAGACTTGCTCAAAGTCACATGGGTAGAGTTAGACAATCAACAATTGACAGAAATCAACAATTAGCAAACAGGCCAGAGACCCGATCGTTTGCGGAAATTTCAGTAGATCTAGTTAGAGCCCTTAAGGGAGTTCGACGATTGGATATTACAATGGAAAAACCTTCAAACTCCAGAGATTATTACCCTAAATTTCCACAACCTATCGTTGACTTAATGGCTGAACTTAAAAATGTTGACGCTAGCCGATTCGCTAATGAATTCGGAAGATGGAGAGACGTTTACCCAGGAGACGATAATGCAATTCACTTTCGTACTGAAGGACCTTCGGATTTTCAACGAAGCCACTTTCCAAATGGAGGTATTCCAAGCGGATTAAGAGGAGCTGGTTTGGGTTATAAAATGTACCGAACTCTATTAAAATACGCAGACTATATTTCGTCTAATCCATCTGGTACTACTGAGAAGGATAAAGCATGGGGATCAATGTTGACTTACAAATCCAACCCAGATGGCTCTCCATCAGAAGATGATGCTCACGCAATTATCGGCGCAGGCAACTGGATGGCAATGGATAAATCCATGTCAACCGCTGCAAAAATTGATGTGGCTAACAGATTTATTGAAAGAGTAATTGGTAGAGATAAAACAAAGCCTGATCGTTTTGATATGGACGATGAATTACTTGCAATTTTACCCGATGAATCACTAGTTCTATTAAATAGAGATTATCTTAATTCATTAGTTACGGATAATCGATTAACACCTGAAAGAGTTCAGGCTATCTTGGCTGCACGAACTGAGGCTCAACGAAGAGAAGAAGAACAAAGAGAACGTGAAAGAGTTGAAGCAGCTGAACGTAGAACTCGTGAAGAGGCAGCAACTCGTCAAAGACTAGCTGACCGAATTACACAATACGGAGCAGATCCTGATGCTGAATGGAACGTTGGAGACTTTATCGTAGTTAAGAGCTACTTATACGATGCATCATATTCGTCTCTACCAATTCGACGAGTTATTTTAGATAGAAATGGTTCGTATGTCGCTGCCTCAATTTCTAATGCTATACAGATTGACAATGGTAACCTTGAGCCAGGAAATGCTGGAGATACTAGAACGACTACCGATAAATCACAATGGATTAAAGTAATCCCAGAAGCAATTCCGGATCTTAGTCGTGTTAATTTATCAACAGTTGAACAAGAGTACATGAGATCATTCATTGATCCTGAGGAAATTGAAAGACGTCGAGAAACTGAAAGACAGGCTGCTATTACTAGAAGAGAAGCTGAACGTACTCAAAATGCAGAACGAGCTACTCGACCTGGAGTATTTGCGGAAATGCCACAGAGCGGATCTGATCTTAAACGTCGAGTTGAAGCACGTGGACTCTTACCGGAACTTGACTTATTGAAAAAGATTAGAACCGGCGACTTTGCTAAGTTCATTGTACTAGGTCCTCAAGAGAGAGAAGCGTTTAGATCATCTTTTGGTATCCCAGTTTATGTAGCATTCAGTAGAGCAGGAAGATCAATTCGTCCAGTAGATTCAGTTGACGACCTATTGAACCGCACTGGTTACGATGCTAAATTAATAAACGTTGTAACTGGCCATATTATCGAAAGACCATTTGCTGGTCTTGGACTGATGGCATACGAATTGGAAACAGTAACTGAGGAAGATAAATTAAGAGCTAGAGCAGGAGACCGTTACTATATCGCTAATCACATGAATAATTGGGGAATCTTTGCTAGTTGCGATTACACTACCCGAAATACAGCAAATCAGCCATTTATCTACTTAAATACATTCGGTGGAGCTACTCGACCTACACCAGTTAGATTAGATCTTTTACGTAAAGTATCAGGTCAGCCTATTGAATTGTAATAGGAGGATTCTTTTTATAAAAGTCAGCTAATCTTTCTCTGAATTTATAATAGTACTCACGCATTTCGACCTGGTCCATTCTAAAGTACTGGGGTTGAAGGTGCATTTCGTTTGAGATCCAAATTCGGCAAGTAACAGCTTTGATCTGCATTCTATCCCAAACGGCAACTGAATACGCAGCGACCTGATGCTTGTAATCCTCAATCCATTTCTCTTCCTTGGGTTTACGCGCTGTTTTAAAATCAACTATTGCAACGTCATTAGTTATTAACTCAGAAACATTATCGACTGTGCCAGCATAACCGCCGTCTCTTGGAGTCCATAGAAATCTTTCTTGTGCAATTACTCTCTTTATTTCATCGAATGAGTTTGACTTAACGAAGTTGTAGAATAACATTCCACCCACAATTTTGGCTCTACTGTCAAACTCGTCAATTTCATCGTCTAACCTAGATAGCAAAAGACACTCTTCTAATCGATCCTTGGGTTTCATAGACGCGGGCAAACTTAAATAGAGTTCACACAACCTGTGCATGACCGTTCCGCGATTGGCGGCATCTCGACCTATTCGATCAGCTGCCTCATGTCCTACCCGGTTTCGCCAAGCATCAAGACCTGTCTTATCGGAGGTTTCTCCAAGAACTGAAGTGACGCTTGGGAATGTGCCAATTATCCCAGATGAGTCAGATACTTCGTAATACCTAAATCCGTTTAACTCTACTCTCTTTATTTTCTCACTCATTAAGGATAAATAATTTAGTATCTATTACAAAATAAACAGGTAAAGTTTAACATGATTCATAATTTTAATCAATTCACAGAAAAAACAAATGAGGGTTTTTGGGACTGGCTTACCGGCAAGAAGGAAGAGACCTCTGCTCAGAAAAAAGAAGACGGCACACTCCTAGACGATAAGGTCGAAGCGTTCTATGCTACATTGGAGGATTTTGCAAATTCTGGAAAATCAGTAGCTGTCCAAAACGGCGGAACCTATACCTATTCTAAATTAGTAGAAGACATTCAAGCAGCGCTAGAGTTCTTAGGTTACGAATTACCTGAACACGGAGTTGATGGTTATTTTGGACCAGAAACAGCAATAGCTATTCAGAAATTCAATGAGGATACTACAAAAATCAGCACTTCAGATAATGGAAAATAAGATATTAAATTTCAAACAGTTTTTAACTGAAGCCGCAAATGGCCGACTTGATACTACTGGATTAGAACCTATCGCTGGTGCAGGACAACCGACTAAAGGTCATAAATTAAATTCAATTGCAGCGAAAGCATACGAAGAAATGAGAGCTGCTGCCGAAGCAGACGGAATAACTTGGGGAATTACTGACTCGTACAGAGATTACGATTCGCAAGTTGATGTCGCTGCACGTAAAGGTCTCTATAAAAATGGAGGACTTGCGGCAGTTCCTGGAACTTCCAATCACGGATGGGGAAGCGCTCTTGACTTAGACCTTAGTGCTGAAGCTCTTCAGTGGTTGAAGGACAATGCTGCAACTTATGGATTCACAAATATTCCAAGAGAGTCTTGGCATTGGGAACACAAAGGCAGCGTTGAATTTGCAAAGACTGGTAAAGAGGGAGCCGGTCGAACTACTGACTCTGTTTTAATTGATGCAAATCTTATTAACCGACTAATCACAGCCCTTAAAGATAAAAACTTTTCACAAGCTGATCTAGATAAACACACAACTCTTACCCCAGGAAAAGGGCAGAATTTTAAATCTACCTCAAAATTCCCTGAAGAAAATATGGATGCCTTACTAAAGGCGATGGATCAAAACGGAATAACTAATGAATTTGCTAGAAAGGCAGTACTTGGAGTTATTTCAAAAGAGTCTCCTAATTTAACTAGTGAAATTTCTTATTTCGGTACCCCTATTTCAAGAATACGTGAGGTATTTCCAAGCAAATTATCCCAATACACCGATGAACAAATTGAGGGTTGGAGGACCCAAGGCCAAGAATTATTCGATAGCCTATTTTGGGAAGCAGTATACGGTGGAAAATACGGAAACGTTTCTCCAGGAGACGGAGCTAAGTATAGAGGCCGTGGATTTAATGGAATAACGTTTAAAGGAAATTACGAAAATCTTCAAAGAATATACGACCAAATGGGAGCTAAACTTGGAAAAGTTAATATTGTTGAGAATCCTGAAGAATTGGAAAAACCTGAAGTTGCAGCAGAATTCGCAGTAATTTATTTCATTGATTCGTTTGATCGCAAAGGAAAAGATCCAAATGCATATACTGACTTAGACAGTGCAGTACAAGACTACGTTCAGGCAAATGCCGGATGGGGCTCTTCATTGGGATCAACTGTCGGTAGAGAAGCTATAGCGAAAGCAAGCGCCTTCGCTAAGAGCCTAGATGCAGAAGTTGCTTAATTTAAGCGGTAATTCTTAAAGTGAGTTGGAATACTTATCGTTTCATCATACCATTCGAATGAGTCAAGGTTAACCTCTTTCATTGATTCAAGCAGAGCATCATACTCCATTCCAGTTTCGTAATAGTTTGCAACGAACCATGCAACTCTCTCTTCGTATGTAGCTTCGCGATTCGCTTGATCGTCTAAATAGAATTCACGATTAGGATCGCCGTTCTCAGCGTTATCTCTCCCAAGAGCAGACTTAACCCAGTTAGCTAATTGTTCATCCGCACACGTTGCAACGGTTCCTTCTTGACTAATTGATCCAGTATCTGGGTCAATGTCTCTAAATTTTACTAGTATCATAGATTCCATTTGTTTTTAATTTTAATAAAGTACTGATCCTGCTTACGACCGTTTACGAAAAACCAGCCAATGTACAAATCCCAAAACTGTTCAAGTCTTTTGATCCTGGATAAAGTTTCAGTTTTCATGTTAGTTACTTAGTGGTGCTTTAATTGATGGGTGTGATTGATAATCGACTAATTCAAAATCATCAATTAACCAATGTTCTGGCGTGAATGATGGTTCGTTTTTAAAATGCAATTTGATATTGCACTTAGGTAACTCAAATGGTTCTCTTGTACGGTACGGAATTTTATAAGCATCGTAGTACTCAGACATACCTCCACCGAATGGCATCAGTTCATTAACTGCTTTGTTATATAAACGCAAGCTCATAGCATCCTTTAACATGGTCTCCCTTTCTTCTGGTGTATACTTTCTACCAATTTGTTCCTTTGCTTGTTCAATGTGGTTCAAATATAAATGAGTATCTCCTAAGTTTCCAATCAATTCATCAGGAATCATATTAACTTCTTTTGCAATGATTTCTAGAAGAAGTCCGTAACTTGCAATATTGAACGGAAGGCCTAAGAATGTATCTACTGAACGTTGATTCCACATAAGGGAGATTGCTCTGGTTGGAACATTCCATTGATTGATTTCAGAATGGGATAAGGTATCCGGCCCACCTCCATTATAGATTTGATTAAACATTTCTTGACTGACTAAGGATCTTCTTTCTTCTAAACTTAATTCTCTTGTATAACATTGAAATCCATAATGACAAGGTGGAAGTGTCATTTGGTCTAATTCACCTACATTCCATGCATTTACCATTAATCGTCTTGAGTCTGGATTTGTTTTAAGGTCGTTGATTAGGTTTTGGATTTGGTCTACTCCTCCATCAAATATAGCGCCCCAATTTCTCCATTGTCTACCATAAATTGGACCTAATTCACCCCAGGTCTTTGCTCTTAACGAATCATTTTTTATTGTATCAATAAACTCCATTATTGATAATGTATGGTCTGCTGTACTTTTGTATTTCTTATAAGCATCACCATCCCAAATATGACAATTATTGTCAACCAAATACTTAATATTTGTATCACCACGCAAGAACCACAATAATTCAGTTACAATTGTTTTGAATGGCATCTTCTTAGTTGTAAGTAAAGGAAACCCTTCACTCATTTTATGACGGATCTGTCTACCGAATACTGAAATTGTTCCAGTACCGGTTCGGTCACTCTTCTCCACTCCATAATCTAAAATCGATTGAAGAAGATCGGTGTATTGTTTATCGAGTCGGTTCATTGATAATTTCTCTTAATCTTTTAATTTCTGCAATTACATCATCGCCTAATTCAATTTTAGACATTATTGTTAGGTCTGCAACTTGGTCCATCAATACCTCGATTAGTGCATCCTTTGCTTGATCTGGTGTCATACTTTTTCTATTTTTTAGGTTTATAATAAATCGTCCAATCCATTGGACTCTTGGTTTAATTCTTCAATTCGAGTATCTACGTAACTCTTTAATTCGCTAGCCGCTTTTAAGTAAGCCTCTCTAAGTTCATGGAATTTAGGATCCTTTACCTCTTCGAAACTTGAATAGTGCTCAAAGCAATAGTGCATACCTTCAGCTCTCATTCGGTAGCTAACGTTTTCAAATTGTTCTATTTGAGTATCTAAGTCTGCCATAATTATAATTATTTGTACCAGCCAGTAAAGCTGATTCTTTTATTTTTGCAACCTTGAGCAATTTCAGTAACGAAATGCGGAGCTCCACTAGCTGCATTTCCAAATACATTAAACATAACCAAGTTATTAAATTTAGGAACCACTATTGCATCCGCGTTTTTCCAATCCCAATCCATTCTAACAAAAAGTCCACCGTTCCACGGTTTCCAATTTTTGGAAAGGTGATACACAAACGCAATTCGGCCATTTACTCCATCAGTATGAGGTCCATTGTAATGGCCTTCCTCATAGCAATTCATAAACGTGTAATTAGGATCAAGCGTAATTCCAGAATATCCAGTAATGTACTCAAGAGCTTCAATGAATTCAGCTGATTTAAAAACTTCCAAGTTATAATGATGATCTTCTGTTCTTCTATACGTGTAGGAGAATTGGTTTTGATCATTTAATTCCCTAATGTATGCTAATCTTTCTGGAATGGAAGGATCTCCAGGCTTGCATCTATAAATTGGATAGGCTGCTGACAAGTTATATTGGTCTGGATAAATTGCCAAATCCCAATAATCAGCAGGCTTATTAAAGTAATATTGTTGAATTTGCTCAGCATCAGCATCCACCAAAAAATCCTCAAAAGAAATGAAGTTTTTTTCGATCCATTGCTGACGTATCTTTTCTACATTAAAAAGGTTTATTGCCATTGCTATAAGTTTATTTCTCGCCAAGGAGTTTCATTATTCCAAAATTCAAAAGTATCTCCGTCCTGTGGATTAACGTTTCTGGATTGAGGGCTAATCTCCTTCATTATCCGTTGAGCCGCGATTAACTCTTTTTGAAATTTAGAGTCCTTCCAGGCTGCATCTAATTTGGCAATTTCAGGATCCTCAAAATTATAGGTTAAACCTGCTTCTTCTACTATAATCCAATTAGCTGAATCAATTACAAACCACGTATTTCCCATTGTAATTCCATACAGGAATAGCGTACGAGACTCTTCAAGTTCCCTGTGTTGTTTTATTAGATGACTAAATACCTCATTTCCGAGGTCGATAATATCTTTCATGCTACTATTATACTATAATTGTAGACTTGGAACCCAATGAGTGGTTCTTCCGTCTAAGGTTTCTTCCCTAACCACCAGATTGCCCAATAGATCGGTCTTTTGTGCATACACTTCAAAGTCAAAGGTAAATCCACCTGACTCACCAGTTACCTGTCGATAATTTCGGATACTGGCGCCGCCTTGTGTATAGGAAGATCGCATGATTAATTTTCCCCAATTCCATAATCCACAAATATCTTCCTGAGTTAGGTCGCTGACCAGTCGATATGGGGATATTCTGCACCGGTAAAGCATTTCACATTTGATATAGTTACCGACCCCGGCAAATAGCGACTGGTCCATTAAAGCTTCAGCTACAGTTTTCTTCTGAGCCTTAGGTAACTCAACTTTTCTAACAAAATCGTACATGCTTGAGGTCTGATCGTTTAGCATATCAAGCCCCAAGCCGGCCAGTTTTTTTGCAAGATCTGAAGTTTGCATGAACTTTAGTGTACCGAATCTGCGTTGATCAACGAAATATAACGAAGTGCCATCATCGAAGCCTATACGGAAATGGCTGTGTGGTCTCAAGTCAGTTGACCAGAACCCGCTCATTCCCAGTGTTATCCAGAGGCAGGTCTCGTCACTTAATTCAAGCCAAATGAATTTGCCTTTAACTCCACCGCCCACTACTCTGGTGGGTAAACTGGGGCTAACGACTAGGTCCGGTGCTCTCTTTAGGAAGCGGCCGCCTAATACTTCAAATTGAGTAACCGTCTTTCCTTTGGAAAATTCGGCAATTCCTTCGTACACTCTTCTACATTCAGGTCCTTCTGGCATGGATAAATAAATTTATTAAAATTATACCAAAAACATAATGAAACGATACGTTGCACTATTTGAAAGTTTCGAAGAAAGCTTTGACGATTTTCACCAAAAAGCGGATATGAAGTCAGACCGATTCTATCACGAAACGGCTAGAGAATTAATTGAATTGGCGAATCAATACAGCTCAGCAGGCATTGATATTGACCCTTACTCTGAAAAATACGGCACTGCTACCCGATTAACAGACCTTGAGAATGACTTAATTGTTATGATTAATGACGAAATGGGAGAGGCAATTGCTGAAGAATTCGCAGATGAAGCTGATACTCTATTGGCTCAGTATGCAGAAGGTTCTGATCTTAACGAAAAGAAGAAGACCAAGAAAATGAATGGCGATAAAGTATTCAAGAAGGACAAAGAGGTAAAGGATAATAAAATTATGCAAGCCAATCCTGTAAAATCTAGTTTTGAGTCTCCTGGTAAAAGGTTATCGATGAGATCTAATCAAGCAGCTGCTAAACAGTAAACCTAATCCAGATTCTCAGTATAACACTCTATAAATTTATAAATTATGTATTACTTAGCAAAATTAAGATTCGAGTCGGAAGACGACAACGGCAAAACAAAAAAGATTCGTGAACAGTACTTAGTTGAGGCAAGCTCAGTAGGAGAAGCTGAACAGAAATTACTTGACAGATTTGGAGAAGGAATTTCCCCATGTCAGTTAGAGGCAGTTCAGGAATCAAGAATATTGGGACTTATTGAATAAGTTTACAGATATTAAAAAGAAAAAAGGGAGCACTTGCTCCCTTTTTTATTGTGGTTTAGTTTGTAACAAGTCAACTATTTTTGCCTGATCTTCTGGCGTTACCAGGATATTATCAAAGTGTCCATACCTGGACCGGTAGCCAAATGCATACCTTAAGCCTGCCCATAATCTCCGAAAGAAGCCTGGAGTTGGACATAGGTGGACCTCCAACCAAACCTCTTGATCAGTGGTGTCCTTGATTAGGATAAACTGGTGTTCTGGACAGTGACAGTCACAAATAACTACGTGTTTTTCTAAATTCATCTCTTTACTTTTATTTTTTGAATTATTGCCATTTTACCGACTGGCGACCATCTGGCCTCCTCCTCGTATTGAAATTTCCCAGTATCCCAAAGAAATACTTGACCGTTTCGGTTCATTACAGTTAGGGCTGCACGCTCTGGCAGATTTGGGAATGAGATGCCCTGCTCAAATAGTGCAAGTTTATAGGCTGACCGGAATGTGCTTGAAACTCCGCTATGTACTTCAGTTTCACCAACTCTTAGTGTTACTAAACAGACATCATTAGCTCTTAACGGACTCGCCATTGAAATAGGTTGGAAATTTTTTACGCAAGCTCTGCATCACAGTTGCATCATCTTTACCTAAGGTCACCTCTTCATAGATGTGATCTAGTATATCTATGCTGACTGGATTTCCGATCACTGCATCTATTTTTCTGGAGATAAAAGCCTTTGGCCCTTTCTTCTTTACTAGATCAGCAACCACTTCTGGTTCTGGAATAAAATATTTATTAAAGCTCATGCTATTATTATACTACAGTAGAGAATAAAAGGTTACATCGAAGACTTGCTAAACTTTCGCAAATAAATAAATTCAAATAATTTTATACACTATGACACCAAATCCAGTATGTTATAATCGCCTTAGCCAATCACCGGCAGCGATTCATATAGGAACCGTTTCTTTGGGACTTACTCCTAAGGATTACCGAGCGGACACTGCTCGAAAATGGAGAGCGGGTATTTCTCCAAACACAAATATAGTTCTGTATTCAGATACTTTTAGTAGAGGAATAGACACCGAAGATAATGCAGTACCGCGTATCTGGTGGATCGATGGAACTGGAACCTACACTGACAAAATCGCCGAATTAGTAAGTAGACTACCTGACCGAAGTGCAAATAATTATGCACTGATGAGTTACACAGAGACACTTGCCTGGTTAAAGGCCAGCGGCAAATATGCACTAATTAACTGTGATTACCCAGAATATACGTTCGCAGAGTCACTGACTGGTTGTCAAACGGTTGCGAATATTGAATCAGGTTACTTGGGAAGCTATTACGGCGGAGGAGACACTGAAATGTTTAACTTAGCAAATCCCACAACATCCGTTGGATTTGGAACACACGCTCCAGCTGCATTCAAAGTTAAAGATTTTAATTTAATTAGCGCGACTGGAGTCACCCCAAATGGTAACGGCCTTGGCTCGGAGGGCGGATTTGTATTAGGAGGAGCAGGCGGTCTTGTACAGACCACAGCAACGGCTGCAAGCGTTTACTCGAATGGCTTTGTATTTGAGGGAGTATTTGGAGAACTTGTACCTGACAAAACACTTTTTGAATTATATGACACTGTCGCAAATAAAGCAATTTACCAAGTTCGAACAGCTGATTCAGGTATTCAGGTGTTGAATATCAGTGGATCGATTTGTTATCAAGTCGACTATGACTTGGCTCTAACTCAACCGTCCACGTACATTACCTTCGCTCATAAAGCTGGAGAAACTCCGATCATTCGAGCGAACGGCGGAGAGAGCCGCAATTTATCAGTAATTACGCCTATTACCTGGACAAACACTACTAAATGGGTAGTTGGATCACATTTAAATGCTGGAACATATAGTGAGCAAGTACAGACCGTTAAGTCTTTTAAAATACACTTAGCTAATGATTCAGCTGCTGGCCATAGGGATTTACAGCAACTTTTACATTCCGCTAATTATCCAATTGTAAGTAGTCTGTATACAGTTTAATCGGTTAATATAACTAACAAAAAAGGACTCTTAAAGAGTCCTTTTTTGTTTAACAAGTTTTTTATATCGCCAACGAAAGTAGAAAGAGCAGCCAAAGAATAGTGCCGCTATGCAGTACAAAACGAAGTTGGCTCTCCATAAACTGCCAGTTACCTGCATTAGCCAATACTGTACGATATCGAAACCGAACGGATTGAAGAACAGTGCGATCATCATGCACCATGTTGCCAGGTTGGCCATTAAGGTTTGTCTCCAAGTTTTGACTCTCACTGTCCATAGGGTTATCATTTTTCAAAGAGTCAGTGATTGACTCTAGGAAATTAAAAGTAAATTTCAAGATTATTTATTACCACTTAGGTTGCTCGCCTATTTGATCTAGCGCGCAGTGAAATCCTACCAGTCGAGTCTTTGCTTCAAGAAAACAGCCGCATATTCCACATTGGGATAGGGTCTCTCCAAAATGAGGACACTGTTTGCAAATGGACATTCGGTGATTCTTTAGATCTTCACTAACAAACACTTTATCGATGATTCGGCTAAGTACCGTAGGTTTTGGAGTTGCTGGCGTTGAACCGCATCCGCAGTCTTCAGTAGTTTGATCAGTCATTTAGTCTGCTATTTTTTCAAAGTATCTTTTATCATCGAACTCCAAGTAGTTTTCAAGAAGACTCACAGAAGAGTCACGATACTTAAGTACGGCTAGGTCTTTTGCCTTGGCCTCTATCTCAATATCGAAACTGCGATTATAAGTATTTATCTGTTCGTAAACGTAATCAGCATGGGATCTGGCAATAACTGACGGATCTTCAAATGTTTTTTTACTACTAGAGTAATGAGTGAGCGGAGTCACGCGTCCCCAGGTAGTGGCAGCTAGGGCGAGTGCAGCTTCCTCAGTAAGATCGCTGGTGTTAAAACGGTGATGATGGAAATCAAATGTAATTGGCGTGCCAATATTCGTATAGACTAATTGAAAAAGATCGAGTACCGAGTACTGTGTAGCCTTATCGTCGTTTTCGACAACAAGCCTGGCCTTAGTATTTTCGTGGAGACGTTGAAAATTCTGACAGAATCGTTGAGCAGCGGACTCCTTATCGCCATAGGTCCCACCGACATGAATGTTAATTGGATAATTATGGTCAATTGGCAAGCCCATTAAGGTCATAATTTGCGCATGCTGGTCCAGATCCTTGACTGTTTTTGTGACAACCGCTGGATTGGGAGATGGCAGAACATCGAACTGGCCTGGATGCATTGAGATTCGCATGCCGTTTGCAATTACAAACTTGCCGATTGCCTGCATGTCTGGCAAGATTTCCATAAAGTTTGGAAGCTGAGTAATTTCGTACTCTGACATCCATGGAAAAATATCGCTTGACATTCGATATACGTAAATGCCATTAGCTAAATTCCATTGTAGAATTTTTAGAACATCTTTTATATTTTGATGCGCAAGCTCAGCACAATATGAAACGCCCTTTTCTTGAAAGGTTTTACGGATCATACCTCGATTGGCTGTAATTTTTTGGTCGGCTAGAGACAAGTTAATGCAACAGTAACCCAAACGGACGTTAGTATCTTTCATGTAGTTATTATACTACAAAATTGTATTGGCTAGTTGAACCGATAACCAAATTCCTAAATATGACCCGGCTACTGAGCCAGTAACATAACCAAACCATTGGTGTAGTGAATCTTCGCTCTTTGCAATTTTTCGGATTACGAAAAAATTTAGTGAAGCTATTGTAAAATCACTAACTGCTGCTAAGTGATATTGAGTTTCAGCAACTGCTCTAAAATTTATGCATAAAATTCCATACAGTACAAGCTGAATTGCAAATAATAATAAACATTCTTTTAATTTTGTCATAGACAATTAGTTATATAAAAAGTTACGAATTAATAGTTTAATATTTTTGAATATTAAAGATTTCCTAGAATTAAGAGATTTGGTAAAAGAAACTGACCAGTTTGAAGCATTATTTGCCTCAATTGACTTACTGTCAAATTTGTAACCAATCATAAAGCCTACATCAAATAACGATTCCACTAATTGTATAATTTGATTCACTAAGTCTGAGTCAGTTTTTTGCGAATCAAAGTCAGCAGCGGATGGAGCCAGTAATTTAAGTGCTGATTTTTTAAGTGTACCAATTGACTTTAATTGATTTTGTATTTCCATATAAATGAAAGTATATGCCTCAATTACCAGTTTATCAGCAGTTCCTGGCGAATTTAATAGAGCAGCTTGGACCATTGCTGGAGTTTTACCAACTAGCCAGGTACTAAATTTATCAATTACCTGGTATACGTTAACAATCTTATTTGCTTTATCTAACTCAGTTTTATAAGTACTTTTAAATTCAGAAATACTCTTAAGTTGATTAGCTGTACACTCATTAATTGAACTAGTTAAAATAGCTGGACTAAGTGCTTCATTTGTAAAAGTTTTAAAGGTCTTAATCATAACACGTAATATTTTTATAATGTTATCTATTTCAGCCTAATTAATATTAACAAAGTTATAATTACTAGTTACAGTTCGGATGACTCTAACTACATCTAATGCATCTTGCAGAGCATCATGGGTTACTTCTCCAGATAATTGGCATCGATCCATGCACGTCTGTAAATTAGGTAAGCTCTCGTCAGTTTTCCAATTCATTAACAGAATGGCTGGATCCAAGATTCTCTGTCTAATCTGCACGTTTGAACTCCAGTTTGGAAGTTTCTGCAGAAATACTTTGTCAAAACTTGCAAAGTTCTTACCTGCTGCATTAATTTTTACGCAACCAGTCGCCTCAGCTGGGATACCATTTGAAGCTAGCCACATTTGAAATGAGTGGGCTACTAGTCCAACCGGTAAAATGTTATGATACTTTCGGTATGCGAGACGTTCGTCCTTTGTTAGATTCTCTAAACCGCCAAGAATTTTTAGAATCCAAGAGTTTAGAGATAGGGCAAATGGACTTCCTACATACGTAGTGTGTTCCACAATACACTGAAATTTAGGTAGTTCTTCCAATGAGGCTGGATTTAGGGTGTCCTCAATGACAGCTCCAATCTGTAAAATTTGACAGGTCTCTGGATCAAGACCCGTCGTTTCAATATCAATCGATACGTATTTCATAATTAAAAGTCGAATGGTAAATCGTCATCAGTCAAAGTAGACTGAGTCGATGTTGATTTTTTTGGTGCAGAGGTCTCAATTCCAAGGCTACGGAAGATTTCGTCATCGTCCTCATCATTAAAATCAGAAGCAGGTTTACTTACGTTAGCTCTCTGCTGTCCGTTGATTCGGTAAGCCTCAAGGCTATTAAAGTATTTTGTCTGACCTGACTTGTCTGTCCAGTCTCGGCCTTTTACATCAAACGCAACTGAGACAGTATCTCCGATTCCATAAGAATCAATCATGTCACATTTGTCCTGTACAAGTCCAAATACAATTTTTTGCGGGTACTTATCTCCCGATTCAATTACAAATTCTCTCTTACGAAAGCCTTTATTGAAAGTCTGTGCTGGGAAAATCTCAATGATTATTCCGTTTAGTTCAAATGCCATATTAGAAATCGTGGTTAGTTATTTTTATATCATAATTTGTGAAGCCTTCAAAATCTTTACGATCGGCCTCTAATCGTCTGTCTACTGAATCACCGGGCATGTCTCGGTCCATCATACGTTGACGCCTAACATCCTCAGCAATATCAAAGAATATTACCAATGACTCTTTACGCGCATCATCAGACAGGTGAGCTAAGCCACTAGGTGTCATGATGAATACGTCATCCTCATCGAATTGGTCACGAGTAGTTCCGTAAATCCAGCCATTAAACTCAACGTATTCATAGAACTCGTCATTTTTAATTAGATCAGCTGCCTGTTCTGGACTTAAGAAGAAGTAATCTCTTCCTTCAACTTCCCCTTCGCGTGGAGGGCGTGTTGTGTAACTTACTGCGTACCTAAAACCTCTATCTTCGAATTTTTTACGAAGAAAATCTTTTCCGCTTGCGGCTCTGCCGACTACAATTATTCGTTTGCTCATATATAAATTAAAATTCTCTCTTTTGACCGTGGATTGCTTTGAATACTGGAAATCTTAGGGAATGAGCTCCGTGTTGATCAGTAGTTTCTTCAAAGAATTGAACGGTAATTGTTTTACCTAAAATTTCATTTGGGTTTTTGTGATAGTATCTTCGCTGTTCAATATTAAAACCTGAACCCACTCTAACTGTATTGCCTTTATGCTCTACGATTACTGCTTTCAACATGACCTCCTCAACCTCTTTTCCCATGTCAATGATACGATTTACGTCAGATTCAAGATCAATTACGACGTATTCTGCATCGTGCATCTTTTTAACTTTAAGCAGATTCTTTGAGCGTTTGCCTTCGTAACCAATATCCTTACGCATCATTACTCCTTCGTAACCCATTTCAGTTGCATCAGCTACAATCTTTTCAAATTCGTCAACCGATTTTATTTGAAATTGTGGAAGTGGTTCTGCATAGGTTAAGTCAGTTACGATTGCATTTAAGATAATTAATCGAGCTGAAAGAGAAACTTCCCCTGCTTGATTATTAAATTCAGCCATTTCTAAGAAGTCAAATACGTAATACTTTGGAGTCTGAATCGTATGGTTCTTTCTGCCGATCTCCTTGATAATTCCTTGGAAATCTTCAAGTCCACCTTCTTTCATAACGCAAACTTCTCCGTCCAATACTTTGTTTCTGAGACCAAGTTTCTTAATGTCCTCTGCTAAAACTGAAAGAGTTAAGAATTCATTGCCCGCTCGTGAATAAAATTTAGGTTCTCCGTGTTCGTCAATTATTGTAATACACCGAACTCCATCAAGCTTACGACTTGCCCACCATTCTCCAGATTCGAAATTTACCTTCTTTTCATTTCCGTCAAACTTCTCAGCGAGAGCGACATCAAAAGTAGGAACCGTTCCGGGCATTACTGAGTTAATTAAAGTAGCCGTAGCTCTAGTCTTTAAGTTACGATCTATCACATCATAGATCACATCTGCGAACTCCTGATTCTTGGCAATAAAACCATTAACTACCTGTATAGCATTATGGCCAGTGACACGACGTTCATTCAGATCGTCAAGTAATTGAAACAAGTTATCGTAACTATCGACAGTAAGATCTTGACGCTTTTTCAAGTTATCTGAGGTAACGTAGTACTGCTTAAACGGAGAGTATACGTATTCAAATAACTTACGCAAGGTCGAGGTATCATACTTTTTAAGTATCTCCTTTTTATCGTTGGTTGAAGAAGTAGCCTTCATTTCTTCAATGAACTCGGCAACCTGTTTAAAATCTGATGTTTTCATATTGATTATTATACTAAACAAAAAAAGCCGCTGTCGCGGCTTTTTCATAAAATTTATAAATTATTAGCTAGGGTTTACAACCTCTTCGTTAGCCAAGTTATCAAGTTCGTCTTGTTTCGCCATTCCAACTTTGATAGTTTGGATAATACGATCAAGCTCTTTCATTTCCATTACTGAAGTGTTAAGAGCTACTGCGATACGAAATACACGTTGTGCTGATTCAAGGCTAGATCCTTCGAACTTGTTAAGTAGAATTGCTGCAGCTTCTAGGGCAGATGCCTGAATTTGAACTGCTCCACTCGATTCAGTGTTTTCGTCCTGTTCCTGCTCCAATCGCGCAATTGCAGAAGAGAATCCCAAGAAACAATTCATTACCATGAATGCTTCATTAGGGCCAGTGAAAGTAAATTTACCTCCATTGCATGCATTTTTGATCCATTTAAGATCAGCTAATTCTAATTTAACTGGGAAGTATCCAGTACGACGATTGATAAGCATGTCAAGTTCTGACATTTCTTGTACAGGCTCTTCGCCGCCTTCTTGTGTTGGTTCCATTTCTGGAGAAGTTTCTTCGACCATTACAGTTTCTTCAACTAATAAGTCGGTTGCTAGTTCTTGTGAGTTTTCCATTTGAATAAAGATATTGTTTAGATTATTATTCTACTAGGAAACTTGAACTAGTTTTAGGAAAGTCTGTCTAAAATTATAAGTTGGGCTCGCGAAACTTTTGAGTAAGCCTCTTTGATATCGATGAATCCGGCCCAGTCAATCTCTTCTGCCTGAAGTTGGCTCTTTGGAATAGTTAATGACTCCAGCTCAATCTCAGATAGATCCTCAATTCGGAAAACGAAATAGTGTAGTGCATTCTTGTACTTGCCGTCTTTATCGTAAACTTCAACTGTCTGCACGGGCAATTCTAATTTATCTGGAGAAAGATAGATTCCTGTCTCTTCGCTAAGTTCTCGTAGAGCAGCATTCATTAGGTCTTCGCCAGCTTCGACCTTGCCCTTTGGAATTCCCATGATTGGTCTAACCCAACTTCCATTAGTTGGATGAACTAGTAAAATTTTTTGATTGTATAATATTGCTACACCGGCCGTATCGTGGCCAGCTGATGACTCAGCTAAGAATTCAGAGAATGCTTTAATCTTCATTTAGTTATTATACTAAAGCTGCCTTTATTGCTGCGATACTCTCAGTATACGTGACCGTATCGAATCTGTATGCTGTGTAAAAACCGGACCAAAGCGTGAGACCTCTTATTCCAACTGTCCAGGCCGCAAATTTTTCAGGCCATTTTTGGGTAGTACCCATAATCTCGTCGATTTCCCCAGCAATACCTGTTAAAAAACCGCCAGATTTACCGGACGCTGTCCACATCTTGGCAAGTTGATCAGCGGAGAATTTTGGTGAAATTAGCATGTACAAACCGTGCATAGCTGCACTATCAGCAAATGATGTAACTGTCTCATTTAGCTTAAGATCAACTGCGTCCATGATCATCTTAATATCAGCATCTGACTCAACTGAGCCGGCTTTCTTGTATTTTGAGGTAATTGTGGTTACTTGTGTAGGTAAATCTCCACCGGTCAGCTTAATCCAATTGTCTGCGATATTACCGTCACCTAGTAAAAAGCTGGCATTTGCTGCTTTTTCGATTCCTGCGAAGGAGCCGCCTAATGCTTTAACCTTATTGGTTTGAGCAGTAACCCATTTAATATGATCAGGAGTCCATGCCTTTCCGAATTTTTGAATCGATATTGTGATTAATGCAGCAATAAATTCATACATTTTACCCTTTGGGTCATATTCGGCAATCTTATTAATGTCAATAGATGAGCCGGAAACTGGAGACGACGAGGTTGCCGCTGCTAGCTTAAGACTTCCTTTTACTGGCTTTAAGTCTGTTCCGATTTGATAAGCGACGTTAATCATGTCTTTTCCGTTATCGTGTTTAACCATGAACGTATAGTTACCAGCTGCCTTCTTTGATTCAACTTCATCCATGAATTGGTTCCATTGGTTTGCATAAGGTCCTCCATTTTGACCAGATAATAGTTTAGTTAAACCGTCAGCTGTTTGCATATCAGCGGCCTCATTGACCAGTAAGTAGCCATGAGACTTTTTCTCTAAAATAAGCGCGTAATTTGAAATATTCATTTGTTGTAGTATATTTATTTTTTATTAAAATGGACTAGGCCTTTGAACTTTACGGTCGACTGGCTTTTCTACTTTCTTATTAGCTGCATCGATTTGAGCTTGAGTTAAGTTCACAAAGGCTGCATCTAATTTAGCAGAAATCTCTGCATTAATTGAGTCAACTGGAGTACCGTTATTTACAAGTTTTCCAATTGCATTAGCTGTACCGCTTCCATATTTACCGTCTGCTCCGAATTTACCAAGAGCCGTTGCTGCGTCTCCGCCTAGTGTCTTGATCTTCTTCTGTAGATCTTGAACCTTTTGATTAAATCCTGGGGCTTTCTTAAGATCAACGAAGGTAGTTGAGTTCGATTGAGAGCCTTGTGGCGAGTCGACCGTTTGTGTAGAAGTAGTAGGTGAAACTGTCGTTGTATCAGTAGTCGTAGGTTTATCAGTAGCTGATTGGCCTTCGCTTTTCATGTAAGACGGATAAACTTTATCGATTTCAATAAGCTTGCCCGATTTATCCCTTGCTGGTACTGGCTGCGCCAACTTAATATCAATTAATTTTTCTTGATGCCATACAGCTAACGGAATCTTTGAACCTGAAACGGTCGCGGTTGCGATTGGTTCAGCTTTAGTTACATCATAGAATACGTCGGCTGCAGGTTTGTCAACTCCAGCAGATTCGCCTGTGTGTTGTCTTCTATACGTAACAAAGGCAATTTCAGCTTTAGCTACCTCTTTTCCAACTAAATTCGTCTTGTTCATAACTCCACTGTACACAATACCAAGGGTCATGCTCGCAGGAGTTCCTTCAAATTTAGTAGTAGTCCACCAATTTTTAAAATCGCCGTTCATTACTAAACTGTCGATAATCGACTGAATTGGTGTTGCATTGCTGATTGAATCAGCAGATCCACTCTTTAGTACAACTTTCCATCTAGCAAGTTCGCCGGCTTCTGGTGAAATCTTAGTTATGTTTGCTTTATCGACTGCTTCAGTTAACGAAGTTGCTCTAAAGCTTTCAAATGTTTTAACAAAGGTCATTTGTTTCTGTTATTATTTTAATTATTTATTTCCGAATGAAAGGCCTTTAACTGAGAAGAGCCCTTCGTTTACTGGAGGTAACTTAATTTCAGGTTCTTCGCCCGATTGAATAAGTTTCAAGGCTTCTGCTTTTATACCAGCAGCCTCTTCCGGTCGGATTTTTCCCATACGAACCATCTCTTGAATGGTGCTGTCTAACCGAGACTTATCGACTAGATTTACATTAATTACTCCAGATTCAGGATCGTAAACATCTGCGAAATAGGCTTGGACGACAGGCTCATTATAGTCAAGAGCATGTTGAACATCAATTGATGTATCTAATCCTAGTGAAGCTAGTACCTGTTTTGAGTAGTCTGTGCTCTTCTTTTGGAATTCAGCTGCTTGTGCAGGATCTTCTCCCATGTTAGCAGTTCCTCCTAAATTTGCAGTACTTCCTGGAAAATCTGCAACGAATGAGCCGGTTGTTGCTTGAACAGCCGCCGCCTGTAATCCGCAATCTACCTTTGCGACAGTCCTTTGTGGGTTTGAACTTTCTTCTGCTTCTTCCAATGCAGATATTCCTGTTCTAACTAACGATGAAGTTGCGCCAAGAGCTACATCTCCTGCTTTATTTGCGCCGGCTTGGATAATACATTCAAGTGATCCGTATTTTTGCCAAACTAATCTAGCTACCAGGTTAAGAACTCGCTTGAAAGGTACGGCTCTCATTCCAATAGCGCCGCCTTTCTTTGTGAGAATTTCAAGAGTCTTAACGCTACCATTAAATTTAGCAACTCCCTCGATGAATGCTTCCGGCTTAGCAACAAACGGTGCAAATGCTCTAATTTCAGATTTAGATAAGTTCTTAGCTATTGCTGGATTAGTTAAGAACACTTCAAAGAATTTCTTAACTTCTTGAGGGTTTCCTCCTCTAGCTAATCTAATTAAGTGATCTCCACCTGGTCTCCAGCCGGCTGCACCTAACAGTTTAACTGCCTCAGGATCTTTCATTATCCTATCAACTGACAGTTTAGCTTGTCCAATTAATTCATTTTCCATTTTTGCAGCGATCGCAATGTCTTTCTGCTTGGAAGATAATTGGCTAATTGAATCCATGAATTTCGTATTTGAAGTAACTGTCTGCTTTAGATCACTTAAGTAACCTCCTCTAGCTCTAATGTACTTATCTGCTTGAGTTGCATCAAAGTCTTTAAGTGCTGCACTGATATCTGCTCCGACTTCAGATGAAGTTTTTCCAGCTTTAAGAGCTTGATCTTGAGCACCTAGGGCAACTTCTTTACGAGCAGCTTTAGCCAAGTCATCCGCACTTTGAGCAATTTCTTTTCCTACTCCAGGCTTTGTAAGAATTTGAGTAGCTGTATCGAAATTTCTACCAATCATCGAGACGTTCACTACAATAGAGTCTACTAATTTTGAAATTTTAAATCCAAATTTTCCAGCCATACCAAAGGTTGCAAGATTAATCGCAGTATCCATAAACCCGGCGATCATTCTAACTACTGAGACTGCGGTGTTTAGGAAAAACTTAGCAAGTCCTTTAAATAAGCTAATCACATTGTCTAATAAACTCTTTCCGCCGATTCGGATAATTCCATCTTTTAGTGCAATTACTCCTTTTTCTAGAGCAACAACGTCCTTCCCAGATCTAAATATGAGAGGTAGAATTTTTTCCAATAACGGCATTGCTGGTTTTAGTACTATCTTCAATACATCAGAGGCTTGAGTAATATCAATTGCTGAAAGAAGGCTTAATACCATTGAGACGTACTCCCCTTTATACAATGAAATTAGAGCAGATAGAACGTTTGCAACAATATCAATAGGAAAACCTACCCATGTGAATGGCACAAGTCCAATAATATCCAGCACAAGACGTAAGATATTAAGACCCATTTCTACTGGATCCGGATCACTTACTAGGCTAGCTAAGAAGTCTCCAATAGACCCTAATAGACCCTCGTTAAGAGTTTCAATTGTTTCTAAATAAGATTCATTGATTCTTAATTCAATCGTATCATATCCAGCTCGAGCTAAAAAATCTTCCTTTCGAATAATATCTTGAATATCTTCAAAATTCTCAAATAAGTATACTTGGTGAGCAAAAACTTCTGATTCAGAATGTTTTCTTTTGATTGTAACTGGCGTTGCCAAAATACTAAAATCAACTTTATCTAGAGCCTCAAAAAAGGCAGCAGGTATTTGATTAAAGTATTGGGTCAGCTTATCAGTAGAGTTTCCTGAAGTCGATAACGATTCAAAAAACTGTTGGGACGAAACTACGTATGACATTTATAAAAATAGTAATTTCTTATTATTTATTCGTGGGCCCTGATGCTAAAGCGCCTTTGCGATTTCTCGAAGTATTTTAAAATAGTCACCCGATGAGCACTCGGAAAGGAACTTGCAAATCTCAAAGAAGTCATCTACTGTTTCAAATGTCATTGCTGAATGGTGGCCTTTCATATATGAAACTGGAATTACTCCAAAAATAATGGATTCGTACACTCTAGCTGGAGTAAAACCTGCCTGTAAATAAAGATCTTTACTTACATTAATTGATACGAGCGAGTTAGTGAATGAATTCCAAATCGCTTCACGATTCTGTCTAGGAATCAAGTACGCTCGATCTAATGAATTGATCCAATTAGTTAAGTCCTCAGTTTCTTTAGCCGATACAGTTAATTGAAAAGTATCACCGTTGAACATTTTCACATTTTCCACCTGAGTAATAATATCATTTATTATTGGGTTTTTTGTGTGACCTTCTTTATAATTATCAAATGACAGATTTCCGTAATATAGTAAGCTGTTAACAGTCGGCTTTATTGAGTTCTCATGCACAGACAAACACGAATCTAAGAATTTTGATCCTATTCCTGGAATAGTTACTGAGACAATTTCTCTAGTTATCCCAAGATTCTCAATCGTTTCTAAGAATTCCGGACTTAGAGATAAGTCAGTATCTAAAATAACGATGTCAGATGGAGCGTATCCGCAAGCCAATGCATGTTTTATAAATGTCTCAAATCTCTGAGCATCCTTTAACTTCTTTTGGAGAGTTGAAAGATTTCTGAATCTAGCCTTTAAGAAAATTTTATCGTATTCTTTATTTGACATATTCAGAAGAACATCCTCATAGCCAATTCGATACTCCTTGATTAAGTGTTGAGTAAAACCCTCAAACACCTGTCCAAGTATTCCGTCTGGATATATCGGCCTAACGGCAAATGCACGTTCTGTGTCCATGTAATTATAGAAATCGAAATTCTCGTTTCCGTATTTTTCAGAGATTGCATCAAGTAATCCAATTTGATAAAAAGTATGGCCTGGGATATTTTCTTCAAAAATTCCTAGTTCGCCAAAGTAGCAGTATAATGATTTTGTCTTTTCCATTCTAAGTATTTTACTAGAACTCCATCATTGGGTTCTATGTCAAGTCTATTATTGTAAAAAATATCCCATGAGTCTGCTGCATACTGCCCAATTCCATGAAGTTCTCGAGGATGATCCCACTCTTTTGTAATCCACTCAGTACTAAACTTAATTAATGATCGTGACCTGCGATTATAAAAACCAAGAGGCCGAATTACTTCGGCCAATTGAATAGGATCAGCGTTTGATAACTCAGCCGCGTCTCGATATGTGTTAAATAGTTCTTCTCTTATTCGGTCTACCTGTTTTCTACGAGTACAATTCAATAGAATACAGCAGACTTGCGACTTCCACGGGTCATCATGATAAATTTCCTGTAAAAGTTCGTATGGGCTCATTAACGTCCTTTAAATCCTGCGAAGTGAGTAATAAAGTGTTTGCCGTTTATTGTTTTAGGGTTAACGAAGAGTTCTCCAAAGTTAGCTCTAAAAATATCTAGGATCTCTGTAAATTTCGCTGAGCGATTTTCCAATAACCAGCTGTAGTGAAAATGGTATTCAACTATGAATAACCTGATTTGATCTAAACTTTCTTGATTTAAAGCTTTAATCATATCGTATTCAAGACCTTCAATATCCATCTTGATCGCAGTGATACCCTTTTCTTTGATTATAGTGTTAATATTCTCAGCAGGTACGGTGGTGACCTGACGACCTCTAATGTGATGGACGCTATGCTTACCTGAATCTTGTGATAAGTAGAATTCAACTTCAGTTGAATCGTCCGCGACAATTGCTTTTTCGATAATTTCACAACGATCTTCAACACTATTCATTTGAAGGTTTTGTTCTAGGAACTCCACGTTATTATGGAAAGGTTCGTATGAGTATACTTTCTTTACTTTTGGAAATTGCGTTAGTAAACGAGTTGCAAATATGCCAATGTGGCCGCCTGCATCCAACCAAACGTCTTCGTGGTCCAAGTCTTCTAAGAGCATAGGGCCGCCGTTTTGTGCATAATGCGGTATGAACAGAGGTTTGAAGTATTCTCCACCAGTAGGTTTAGTAGAGATATTCTGAGACACGTTAAATTTAATCTCTTCAGAAGATCTAACTAAGAATTGATAATCGTGATATTTGGTCTTCTTTTCGAAAACCTGAAGGGTGCCATTTTCGCGAGCCTCTTCAATTGAGCATAATACGTCAGCCATTTGTAAGTTTCTTTTAGTAATTATACTACAGATACTTACTTTTGGTCTACGGCAACGTCCTTTGTTTTAATTGAGAGTTCGTCTGGATTCTTTGGATCAGGTCCTGAAGCTTGATAATCGGTAAATTTACCAGTATCGAGTTTATCAATCTCATCAGGTTTTACTGATTTATATTGATTGTCTGCTCCCATTACTTTATAGGTTTGACCTACTGGATCGATTCCAACAATTGTAGCACTTTGCCCAGACTTTAACATGACCTTTTGGCCAGTTACGTACTTAGCTGCGGTCGCGGACACTATAGTAATGTCCTCAGACTCAGTTAGGCTTTTTTTTTGGACTGGTCTACTAAAATGTATTGATTCTTAAGAGCATTAACGTTCTTCTCGATTGACATCTTAAGTTCATTAAGTTTCTCACGATAGTCTGCCGTAAGAGATGTATCAGTTAAGGCCTCTTGAATTTGAGAGATTGAAGTTTCTAATTTAGCAAGATTTTGCTCAATCGTAACTTTTTCAGCATCAAGTGATTTAAGGTTGGCTTCTCTTTCCTCCAATTGAATAGAGTACATTTCGCTAACATCGTATTTGAAGTTTTCCATAACATAATTATGGAAAGTTAAACCTTTCATTTTCTTAAGAATTCTAGTCTCAGCTAATTTCTCGAATACGTAAATATCTTCTCCGAAATTTAAAACGATCGATTCTTTACCAAGTCTTTCATTAACGATTGTTTTTCCAAACTCTAAATTAACGATTAGGTCTAAGTTTTTGAAGATTTTAGTAAGAGCATTACGAGTATCAATGGTCTCCATTAATACGATTTCTGAAAATTTAACTGAATCGATATTATCAATTACTGAACCATTGATTTTTAGGTTCAATGAGCCGTTTTCGTTAATTCCAAAAGCAACTGTTAAATTTCTACTAGCTGATACTAATTCTGTGCTCTTCTCTTTGAAGTTTAGGGCACTGAAGGCTTCGCAAGTTTCAAAGAAATCTGGAAAGTCTTTTGCATCGTCTGCTGATACTTGAGTAGGATCCGCATCTTCCGATACTTTGATAAATTTATTATCTACAAAGATTAGTGCTGAGTTTTCGCTAACTTTATAAAAAGGAGCAATAATAGGTTTTACGAATGCATCGCCGTTACCAATACCTAAATTAAACGAACCAGTTTCTTTAGATTCTAGCATGCTAATTTTATTAATCAATTGGTTAACTACTGGCAAATTAGAATGAGAACGTAATTTCATTTTTAATGAATCAGCTGTCTGTACATTTTCCAATAGAGCTTGTTCCAATAGAGAACATGCATCTTTATAAAGAACTGCACCAGTTACTCTCATTTCGAAAATTGAATTTAAGATTTCAAGTTTAATACGATTCTCATTAACGTAAGTTGATAATGATTCTAAAACTTCAGAAACAGTCGTATCGTAGTTAAACTTAGATAGACCTTCAAAGAAGAAATGGATTGCTCTAAATTCAGGCATAGATTTAACAGCTTCCTCTAGTCTAGCAACTGTATGCTTAACTACTGGATCTTTGTAAATTTGTGCCTCTTTGATAGCTTGAATCTTGATAGAAAGACCTGCTTCTTTAGCCATGTTTTGAAGACGGCTTGTTGGTTTTTCTGCCATTTTTTTGAATTTAGCTACCACTTCTTTAATATTCTCGTTTACCAATTCAGTAGCGAATTGATCTAGTGTATTTAGAGAGTTTTCTAAAATCTGATCATTTGCAACCCCCAACATTAGTGAGTTGTTAATTGATTCTAATACTACTTTAGCAGCAATGCTAGAATTTACGCTCGAATTATTTTTGAGCTCGTTAGTTAGTTCTTGTATGAGACCGTTCATTGAAACGCTTGTCTTTTTTATTATTTATCCGTTTTTGATAAGTTTATTTATCTGCTATCGTCTATATTATTTATAGGATAGCCTAATTACTTACGTTATGTTGCATTCCTAAATCCAGCCATCGGGTTGATTGATTTAGAGGTTTCGTCAACCCTTGAGTATCTTACGCTCTTTGAACTAACTATCTTGGTTTTAAGTTTTTCATTCTCGGTCGTAAGATCCGCAATTGACTTGTTTAAAGTTGCAATTGTTTCATACGGGTCATTTAGTAGTGCATTTTTAGCAGCATCATTTGCTCTTAAAATTGCGCCGTAGTCAGAAGAAGCCATCCATTTTCCTGTGTATAATAAAGTTTCGCTTCCGTCTACTCCAATTAATGAAATAAACATTAGCGAGTCAGTCGATTCAAGAATCTGTTTCGCTTGATCCTTAGGTATACGAAAGGCCAGTTTTCCACTAGCTGGTTCCGAGACAGCCGGATCACTTAGTGAATTATATGTATACTTCGAGTCTTTACCGAAGTTAAGGGTGAAAGTTGAAGTGGGATTCAAATTAGCTGGAGTCTGCTCGCTAGGTTTAGCTGGGTTAGCCTCATACACTGAAAACTTAATGTAATTGTCAGTTGGGTCAATTGGTAAAACCATGTCGCCTTGTCCAAAAATTACTTCAGACGTTCCGTTAGTAGCTTTTAGTAGAGCGTTCTTTTGGCTGATTCGAATATTTGCCTGTTTATAAAAAGTCGGAACTGCTACGTTAACTGGTTTGTCTACATACACAATTGATGCAGTTGGCGTAGCTGTTGTTGGTATTTTTTTACCAGTAAATAAGTTACTTATCTCTAAATTCTTTTGAACAATTTTATTATAAACTTTCATAGATTGAGGCTTATCTGCCAGTTCCAATTTAGCTAAGTGCTTTCCATACTTATTTGGATTAAACAGAGACATTGACCCGGTTCTGATTACTTGATCTCCGGTCTTTTTGTTAAGTAACCGTACGATATAGTCGATTGACATTGAAACTGCAAAACCTGCATCCTTTAGAATTGGTCTGTATGATAATGGAACATCAAAATTGTCTTCTTGATAGACTAGAAAATTTCCAGAAGGAGTTATAATACTTCCAACCTGTTCGTATACTTGTAAGTTATGAATTAAGATCCAGTCATTATCTACGCCTTTTGCATTAAGAGTAGATATTAAGTCTTCTGGGAATGCGCCGTTCCATGTTGCAAAGAATTCAATATAGTCTCCATCTATTGCTTCTTGAATAACTGCTCCTAAACTATCAAATTCATTTACTTGCGCAACTGAACCTTCGTAATAATTAACAACGCGGTAGGCTTCATACTGCTCGCCGTTATCTGCAAATAGGTCTTCATATTCAGCTTCACTTAAAGATACGGTGATTGGTGAGTTTTTAATAAAACCAGTACCGTTCGTAATCGCATGTTCAAAGGAAGCTGACCCGAATTGCGTAAAGTCTTCATCTAGATACGAACATGCTGGGACTTTAATATCAATGTACTTATCGTAAATTGTATTTGCTAAGAAAAGCGGTTTATTGTTGAAGGTTAAAAGGTCTTGTGCAGTAACTGAAGTCACTAAAATATTAACTAGCTGGATCTGCTTTAAGTCATTTAATTTTTGGCGAGCTCCTAATATAATATTTTCAACTTCTGTAAAATTGAACCCTGATGCAAAATGGAATCGCATAGTGTCCATGACTAGAGCATTACTATAGCTATTAGATAATTCAGTTTCACTTATTGCTGGATCGTATGCAGTATAAATTGGAATATCAGTTAAGTCAACTCTAATCAGCTTAGATCCTCCAACCGGTACTACACTTAATCCTCTTGAGTTTTTAGTCGTTGCTGCATAGGCATCAGTATTGTAAATCTGAAACAGATCAACATGAGCATTTTCGAGAAAATAATAGTTCGTATTAATTATCTCTGGTGCAGGATCGCCCGCTGGAGTCAACATGTACTCCAATATACAATAGTCAGATAGAGTTACAAACCTTGATGTCATGCGTATTTAATTATTTCTTTAATTTAATTTTCCAGTAGATTCCTCCTTGGATTGAAACTGCTCCGCTTCCAGCATAACCGACTCCGACACTATAAATCTTGTCGGTTTTGGTTTTTAATAATAGAGAAGGGCCTGCAAAATTAACGATATTTACCTTGTCAAATCCTCCAACTACTCCAATGTAAACTTGGTTTTTAGGAAGTTCCTTAACGATTATTTGTTCCTTGATCGTTGTTTTATTTACTTGAGCGGTCCAAAGTCTACCGAGAAGAGAATTCTCAGAGATTGTATCATTTACTACAATGTATCCTAGTGAATCGGCTAATTTTAGAGTATCGATGTAAACGTGCTTTGCATAAAAATCCTTAAGTATAGCGAGTGTGTCTACATCAATTGGCACTACTTGATACACTGGGACTTCATGGTAAATATCTTTACCCTTTCGGTATACAATAGTATCATGAGGTACAATTACCGTATCAATTGTGTGTTTTAATACTTCGTATTTCTTACCATCAATATTGATGATTTCTCCGGGGTTTTTTCCTGAACCGTCACACGATCTCATTAAGACTATTATAATCACTAATGCGATAAGCAATAGAGTTTTAATGTCTAGTTTAAGAAGGGATTTAAACATTTAATTCTTGCATAATTTTGTAGTAATCAGGCTGTTCGCCTGTTTCCTTTACTATTTTATCTATTAGAGTCTTCTCCTTTTCCTTATTTGAATTTAGTGCATGCTCCAACTCAGTTTTTCTAAGCTGAAGAAGATTTGTCATTTTTTCAAGTTCAGATAAACCTGCATTGATTCGGTCGTATTCTGATATGATTTGCTTAATTTCTTTAAAGTGCTTCATGTTATTAGTATCCTAAGGTTACTTTTATTTTTCCAGACATTAGTGCCGAGTATATTGCCTGTAAGTAATAGTCATTGTTTATGCCTGGAGCAATAGCTACTGGCTTAGAGTCAGCAGACTCAGCCTTATTCATATTTCCAGAAGTAGGACTATTAATCGTAGTTTGGTTACGTTGATCAATCTTTGCCCCTTCATTCATAACTGAGGTTGACGAGCTGGTTTGCGGCGAAATTGAAGTTACTGAGTTACTTAAGTTATTAACTGCGTCCGGTAAAGATTTAGATAAGCTAGTTACGCTTTTTTCTAACGTTTTATCTGGAGCTAGCATTTTTTTAACATTTGACGACTCAACTAATTTTGAACTTTTTACTTGAGTTAAGTTATTCGTAACCTCATCGGTTTTAGTATTAGTCGAGTCAGACTTTCCGGTAAGCGTCGAGAGTATTGAACTCTCTAATGTAGATAAATTAGAAGACTCGGCCTTTGATTTTTCAGAATTAGAGGTTACCTTCGTTAGTGAGTCTTTAGTTAATAAGTTAATTGCATCGGCATCCTTCGACCCGTTAGCTAATGATCTAAGCGATTCAATAAGAGCTGAATTGTTAACGATTGAGTTGATCGAGTCGGTCTTGCTCAAATTTTTAGTTAACGACTGTATTGACTCCATTACATTTTTACTGGAGTCTACTAATATATTAGATGAATTCACTGACGAATTTGAGGCAGCTGCTGCTAATTGACTAGGTAAAGAATTAGAAATTGACGTATTATTAACAGTAGTTGTATTAGCTGGAGCTAATTGTAATTGGCTTTTCTCAATCTCAGCAGTTGTGACTTTTCCAGAAGTAGCGTCAGTTGGTTTTACAAGTACCTCAATAGGCTTAAGTTCAATAACTACTGGTTTATCTAAATCTACTGGGTTTAAGTCAACTCCATCAACTGTGGGCGAAGGAGTTTCAATTGGAACTGATCTAACTGAAGTAGTCGCTTGAGTATTTACATTCTTTAAGAGTTCACCTTCGAGTATCGCGTCGCCAGTTGGAGCTTTTTTACTGAAAACTCTATCTAATGCAGCAAGAAGAACTGACTCTTGATCAGTTTCAAAGGCAGAAGAGTTTTCTAGGTTAGTCATTGTGTAATCTTTTTAGTTATTTATTAAAAAAAGAAGGACTTGAGTCGATTAGTCCTCAAGTCCTGTTTGAATTTCAAATGTTTCTTGAACAGATTCTCCAGACTCGTCTACTAGAAATTTAACGTAACTTAAATACTCATAGAACGGTAGAGTGTACAGTTCGGTTATCGATTGATTCAGCTTCACGGCCAAGAGACGGTTTGTCTCAAATAAGTTCATTAAGTCTACCTGAAATAAGGAAAAGATCTTTGATCGTGAAGCTGTCTGACGAAAAAATTGAACTGGATAATTTTGACCCACATTTAGGACAAATTGTTCCGATTGAATTATCTCGTGAAGCTTGCATCATTTCTGAGAACTTTGTAATAAATGTAAATTTATTTAGGTTCCAGGAAAATGATTCAGATTGAATAGATGAATATTGTTCCTGTCCAAACTTTGACCAGTCTTGAATAAGGTATGGTGCAATTTTAATAAAAGATTTATCAATTTGGCGACCAGTTAATTTAGACTCAGCTATTCGTTTACGAAGTCTTTCAATTACACCGAGAGTCGGCATGTACAGGTAAAACGTCTCATTTAACTTCTGGGAAACTACTTCAAAGCATCGATATTCGTCAGAATACCAAACCTCAACTTCTTCAGGAAGATCGAATAGTTGTAACATGTTGCTTCTGACCTTAACGTCATCGCTCCAAGCACCGTCTTCTGAGCAAGTTTGAGTACACGCAATTTTAGTAAATAGCTCATTTTGTCCTTCTGGAAAAGTTATTTCGTGAATTACAAAGATGATGTACAATCGGTCGACTTCTGAAATATCTCTCCAAGTTAACCAGGATTGTCCGCCGTTTACTTTAAAACGTGTACATTTCTCAATTATAAAATTTAGTTTGTCGTCTATGTCTAAGACATCGCTATCGTCGATAGTCGACCAGTGTCGAATCTCAGAAACAGTCGCTGCTCTAACCGTTAACTCAGAGCCTTTAGCGTAGAATAGTCCACGTGACGGTAAATTTTCTAATGGAATGTTTTTCCAAAAGTTATCATTTGCGCCAGAAATGGTCGATTGAATTGGTCCGGCTGAGATAGCTTGGCCTAAACTAGTGACTGGTTTTTCAGATTCAATTGATTTATTGGAGTTATTAGAGTTCTTGCCGTATTTAGCGTCCTCAGATTCAAGGAATGCTTGAACTTCATCCTCTTGATTAAGCGGACGGTCTTGTTCGTTGCCCATAAATAAACAGTTTTTTAGAATTATATCACGAAATCTAGGAAGGTTTTCGCAAGATACGATTTAGACTCATTAAGTCTATTTAAAGTTTCAGGATAAACTTCAATTACTTCCATTGTTTTTGGATCCCTAATGAAAGCTCTGATGGTTTTGTGCTTTTTATCAATTTTGAAAGCTTCAAACTTTCCGATAATATTTTCAGGTTCATGTTTCTTGTTTTTAAAAGTAGAGTTAACCTTAACTCCAGTTAATCTAGAACCCTTTTTGAATGCTTGATTTAAAGCCTTAACATCTTGGACAAAGTCGTCTACTTCAACCTGTTGAGGTCTAGACAAATCGGATAACGGTAAAATACTAATTGCAATACCGTTTGAGAAACCGCTTCTTGATGCAACAAAATTAAAATCGCCCTTCCCATAAAAAGGAAGACCTCTCATTGCTTGCTGTCTCTGACCGAATGTTAAGATTGGCGTCATTATCTACTAAATGTTGTTGGTATACCTAATAGAACCATGTCAGCAGATACTGTTAATTTAGAAAGAGTTGCATAGAAAGTTTCTCCTGGGAGAATTCGTACGTCTACGCCAGATCCTCCAATTCCTTGGTCAACGGTCCATACCGTAACAGTTTGTGCAGTAGTTTGAGGATTGTGAACTCCGAACCATGTATCAGTAAAGTAACCTACTCCAGTAGTTGCATCGGACGCAGTATCTCTAGTACTTTGAGTAGTAAAGACCGGCGTGTAATTTGTACTGTTATTAGCGGTTCCGTGTTTTTTTACAAGTTTTGCAACAATATTGTTCATTTCATTTTAGTATTTTTAGCAAGCACAATTGTTTGGATCAGTGTTGCTTTTTACATATACTACCAAGCCTTTAACCTTAATACTAAAGTCTAGATTTGGATTATGTATCTCTATCTTATTTATCAGCTTAGTTGCGTTAAGAGTCTCAGGATTACTGAACTGTGAAAAGAACTGTGAAATTGGATATGAAATAGACGAACCTGTGTAGTCCGTAATAATTATATCGCAAGATAGAGCGGCTGGCACAATGGCCTCACCGTTTTTATCAAGACTCGGATAGTCGATGTACAAGATACAGCCACGTGCGTAATTTCTGTCATTCTGTAGTAGATAATACGCTGGGCTTGAAGAAGTTCCTGCTGGAATTGCTGTAAAGTATTCTAATGGATTTGATACAGCTGGATAATTAGTGGGAGTAGTTACGTTTGCTTGGTAAGTTGGAATTATTGAATCTAGTGAATTATCATAGATCACTAAAGTTTCGCCAGGGTTTCCTCCACATACTTCAAAATCAATAGATTGACTTCCGTCTACTGGATATAGAAATTTCTCTAAATCACAAAAACTTGCTTCAGATTTTCCATTGTTAAAAATCTTAAAACAACGATCTAGTAATTTTAAAACCTTTTTAGTAGGATCGCCCGCGCATAGATTAGCAAATGAATTGTTAAATCTTTGGGCAATCGGATCGTCTTGAAATTTAATGTATGACATTCATGGTTGACTTTTTTAAATAACGTCGCTAAATAATATTCCACTTTTGTGTGAAGTAAGGCCTCTGGCTATTTTATCATCGATTGACATTTGTATATCTTTATTATCTACCTGTGTTTCAGTTGGAATTTCTTCAATTTGACTTGGAGAAATCTCTACTTCATCCGTGATCACGTCTTCTTCAATTACAACCGGTTCGGTTTCGTATACTTCTTGCTCGCTAGCAGGAAAAGTCTCAATTTTTTCCAAATCCTCAAACAGATCATCCGATGGTATCTCAATTGCTTGAGTAACAGCGTCAGTAATTTGTGGATTTACAGGATCACCTACTATATCATTTACGGTATCATTTACGGTATCAGCCGGTTTAATGTAGTCAACTAGTGATTTAATGAAGCCTAATGCAACGATTGGTAGAATTGCTCCACTAACAATTGAAAGTACTCGTTTTTGGTATATCAATTCTTCTTCAACTAGGCCAAATAATTCAATCCATCCTTGAAAATCCTTAAGGTGAACGTATGTGTAATAGGTATTTCCCATTGCCTGCATTGCAGTTAATAGAATAAAAAGAGCCCAAACAATTCCCTTATTCATCTTATCTAATGTGATAATTGATGCAAGAGAAGCTGCTGCTCCTACCTCAAATGCGATTGCTAGGCTAATTGCTAACCATGGTGGGTTAGACATACTAAAGAAATCAATAACGTGGATTGTTGAAATTACTGATACTAATAAGTATAGAGTAACAAACGTCCCAATAATAAAGATTTTTGTTGCTTTGCTTGACATTACTTAGAATTTCTGATTTTTTCTATTTCTAAATCGTATTGGTTCATACGATCATCAGGTCTAACCGTTGTTCTAATAACTGAATTCCAGTCGTATAGTGTACGTTTGGACGCTTTTAAACCTTCAACCTCAATCATTTTCTTAAGATCTGAGGTATACACTGAATCAATTCTTTGATTCATTAGCTTTTCCTGTTTTTCAACTTTTGCAATTTTACTTGAATTATTGCACTGTTGTACCATTAGGATTAACAGTAATCCAAGTACAATTTTCTCAAAATGTAATTTAATGAATTTCATAAAAGTTATTTCTTTTAGTTATTTATTTACTTTCCGTTAATAATTTGAAGAGCCGACTCTTGTATTTGGCTGATGTTATTAACTAAATAGCCAATGTAAGTTATTCCGAAATAGGCGATTAGGGCAAACCCTAGGACTCTTAATAGATTTGAAAATTTGAATTTAGAATCGTATTTAATTAGAATTAAGAACGCGTAATACTCATCTGTTTTAATTCGAGTAGAGGACACATTAATTATTTCAACTAAATTATGATCGGCGAATCGACCCTGTATTTTAGAAACTGACTCAAATACTCGACTTTTCTCAAGATCAGCTAGATCACCAGTCGCTAACAGAGTTTCAGGTTCAAGATTAAGAACATAATAGACACGTCTCAATAAGTCAGTTCTGGCATTCAAATCCTTAAAAAAGTTTTGAGTTTCCATCTTCTTTATCTGCTTTCTATAAAAGACATAATTATTAAGGTCCTTGATAATGTCCTTAGCCGAATTAAAGGCAATGACTGGATTTATAAAGTTTAATAGTTTCATAGTTAAAAGTATTCAGTTAATCGGTCTACCATTTCCGGATTTTTAGTTAAAACAGCTTCCTTTAACATTTTACGAGCTTTTCGTATTTTGGTTTTAACTGTATTTAGATTCATTGCATATTTCTCAGCAATTTCATTACCTCGCATGTGATGTAATTCCTTGTCAATTAGGATAAATTTTTCAATACAGTCAGGGAGCCCGTTTAATTCAGAAGTAGTCATGGTGTAGAGAGAGTCCATGTAAATCTCTTTTTCGAAAGTACTTACTGACTCGTCTGGTAAATTTAGAGGTTTTGCTAAATTGTCAATGCTGGTTGCGTATTGAACTTTTAACTTATGTTGGTGGAGTAGGGCTTCGTTTTTAGCGATAGTATAGATCCACGTAGTGAACCTATAACTATCGCTGTATGAAGCAAGTCCCTTAAAGATTTTAAATAGCGTATTATGTAAAACCTCATCCGTCTCATCTGGGTCATTAAAAAACTTCCAAATGAAGTATTTTAGTTTGGGATACATTATTGAAGCTAGTCGATTTCTGTCTCTTTCCGTGTATTTGCCAGATTTAATAAGCTCCGCAAGGCTCTGCATTTCGTCATTTAGCTGCTTGTTAATTAAGTCGTACGCGCTCATCAAGTATTTTAGTTAAAAGTGTTTGGGATTATTTGCTTTCCATTTCTCGTATCGATCCGTGATCTGTATTAAAATCTTATTTCGGACAATATCCTCATCTCTAAATTGGTGAATAGCCAATCCATTAATCCCATTTAATAGAGAAATAAACTCCGGTAAAGCTACTTTACTCTTTGCGATGTCATATTGGCTAACATCGCCACAAATTAATACTTTTGAATCTTTACCCATTCGAGTAATGAAAAGCATAAGTTGTTTGAAATCAGCATTTTGTGCCTCATCCAATATCATTAAACAATTATCGAAGGTTGCTCCTCTCATATAGGCAAGAGGTCTAAATTCAATAACTCCCATGGCTTCAAGCCATCCCACATTATTCGGATCATTTAGTAATTTTACCAAATTTGATCGATAACTTTCCATAAATGGATCAATTTTATCCTTTATTTCGCCAGGTAAAAACCCAAGCTTCTCGCCGGACTCTTGAATCGGTTTTGAAAGAATAATCTTTTTAATTTTTCCGCCCATGTAAAGCTTTAGTGCGGCTAGGCAAGCAGTAAACGTTTTACTGGTACCAGCTGGGCCGTAGCAAAACGTAATGTCATTCGAAATAATCTTGTCTAGATACTCTCCTTGCGAATTTTTTAAACTGATTTGACGTAAGTCTTTTTCATTTAACTCAATTTTTGTTATTTGCGGTTTTTTCCTAACTTGTCTTTCTGCCATTTGATTTTGTTTTTTTATTTGGAGACTGAATCTTGGCCAATAGAGTTTGACACTTTGAGCAAGACTCGTAGTCTTCAATCTGTTTGTAAAAATTTAGTGCTTTAGTTAAGCAGTCTGGCCAATCTTTTTCTTGGGCAATTACATCGACCTTTTCGTCGATGATAGTTAACTCTCGAATAAAGATTTTAGGTAGTTTACTTTCGTGAGCTTCTTGAATATGAGAAACTACTATATCGAATATTTGTTTCTTGTTTCCTTCGTAATCGAAGTTGATTAGCATGTCGTATCTCATCCGCCATTATTGTTATTTCCGTAAAACTGAGAGAGTAAATTACGGTATTGGTCAACCGTATTTTCATCAAACCGTTTAGTTGCTCCAGGTTTTTTTATTGCTGGAGTTGCATTTAATTCTCTAAGAGCCCCATAATCATATCCGTTTGAGGAACTAATATAGGTTTCTCCAAGAAAATCGGCGTACACTTTTTCCAAGTAGTCTTTAGGTAATCTGTCAAGTTCTTCATTAACGAGTTCCCAGAAATTCGGAGATTCAAAGAATGCTGCAGTTGAAACGCATGTCATTGCCAAGTCGTCATTGCCGTTTTGGCTTCTATATGTTCCATTTGAAGATTTTCCAAATGCACCAAGTTCATGAACTGTTTTAAATTCGTTAGGAAGAATTTTATTAACTGCGGCTAGGTACTTGAAACGTTCGCAATATTTTGATTTATTCGTCTCAGTCATCTTTAAACCGGGTTTCCAGTTAGTTGAAGAGATTGTATGTTTTGAATGTATTAATTGGCCGGGCCAAAAAAGTTCGTTCTGCTGTATTTTGTCCATTACATAATCCCCTTTATGGTCTAACTCAATTAAGAGTCTGACTTTTTCAGGATTAAACAAGGAGTACGTTAAGTATTCCAGAACATTAGTGAATTCATTAATATCCTTTTTATTTGATCTGAACGAGGCTACTTGAACCAGTCCAAAAAAGTCGCCTTCATTTTTAATAAAGTCCTTAACTTGGTCAAGCATTCGATACGGTAGAGCAGTCAATTTAAAAATATTAATAACTGAGTAATCACGACCTACGCCAGACGCGGTATCGACTGAGAATATGTACATATTACCGTCATTGCGGATATCATCAGGGGTTAACTTGCTAAAGTTAGGATGAACTGAGAAGCCATCTAATAGATTCATATTGTCTGGAGCTTGCGCCCATTCTGGGGTGACGTATGTCGTCCTGAACGTAAATATCTTTCTAAGATCCTTGGAAGGCAGTAATAGTTTATCCGAAGAGAAGAATTGCAGCCCGTATTCCTGATTAAAATCTTCTTCTGATCCTAGGTTGGCAATAGTCATCTGCTTCCATGCGTCGTCTCTGCCTGGAACTTGCCACCAGTCAACTCGTAGCGGAACGTAAGTATTATCCCCATTCAGTGCATCCATGTAGATTTCGTAGAAACGGTTCATTCCATTCGGAGTGGATGTTATAATAATCTTGGAATTTGAGGAGGCTGAGATCGTCGGATAGATTGCTCGATAGAAGAAGTCCAAGTAAGATGGATTAATATGGGCGAACTCATCAATGTACAGTACGTGAATTGTAAAACCAATACCTGTATTTTTCGTAGTTGTTCTACCGATCAAACGACAGCCGTTGTCGAACTTAAGTGACATTACGTTATTTGAAATACATCCAGGTTTTAGAAAGAACGGTAAGTTTTCAAGTACCGATTTAATTTTATCTAATACCTCTTTAGTAGTTGATGCAATATTCGCTACAGCTAATACGTTTTTATCAGTATGAAAAATTAGGTACCATGCAATAAATACACCCGACATTACAGTCTTACCGATCTGGCGACTTGCCATTAGGCAGTTAAAGCGATTATTCTTAAATGATTTAATAATCTCTTCCTGATAATCCCTTAGTGTAATTTGTTGAATTCCGTCTTCCGTCATTACTTGGGCGTATTTGGAAGCGAAATAAACTGGATCAGCTTTACACTTCTTTAATTCCTCAAGCTCTTCGGGTGTGTATTCAAAAACAATATTAGCTTTTTTCCAAACTGGATCATTGTCCTTAAAAGGAGAGTTTCGGATTGTCTTAATATCAATTACCCCATTTTCAAAATCATCGAGTAATTGTTGTATCTTAACGGTTGTCCAAATTGCGCTATTCTCTTGATCGAGATTGGACAATTTCATTTGGGTTCTACCGCCGCTGTTTGCTATAAAATCTTTCATATTAACGAATTGACGTCTCCAGAAAAGTCTTCACCATCTTCTTCCTCGATGATTACGTTAGATAATCCTCTTTCCAGCATGACTTCTGTTTTTTTCGATGGATGAGTTAGGTGTCGAGAATCTGAATCGTCATCTTCTATCTCAATTGCGTCAATTTCTTTAATTAAATTTTTTGTACCTGCGGTTATGTAATAGTCAGATGTGCTGGTAGGAAGGGCTCGACTGGTAGTTCCACCGCCGGATTCTCTCTGTTCAACATCTTGATTTACTTTCTTATACGTATCCTCTAGGAATAGCATGTAATTTGCTTGAGTTTTTACAACTGAGGTTAACTTGTCCTGTAATTGCCCAAACACCTCAAACAGTCTAGGGTGAGTGTTTCCTTGATTAATTTCTTCAGCAATTTTTTCAATTGCCATTCTGATAGTTTTTAACTGAAAGAAGATATTTTGAATACTTGAATTGTCTAGGATCTGTTTCTGCTTTACGTATTCATGTTTCTCAAGTACGCCAAGATCGACGTAGAACTTAAGCATTGAATTTGTGATATTCTTTGCCTGCTTTTCAAATTCAGAATTCATTTCAATAAAGTCTAATGGAGGAGCTGCTGCGATTTCCGCAAGCTGATCGTCTATATTATCTTCATCGTGATTTGGTCCACCTGAATAGGTGCTCAATAGAGACTCAAGCTCTCCCTTGATTTGAGCCTTCTTTTCTTTGGAGAATACTGGTCCAGCCATACATTAGTTTAGTCGATTTTCATTCTTATCTAGCGCTGGATTAGCGAAGATCTTGATTTGCTTAACTGCCTCAATATGCTCATACATATAAGCTTCTAAATAGGCAATGAACTCATCTAAGACTGGATTTGCTCCAAACATTTGATTCGAAAGGACTCGCTTCATTAGGGCATCTTTGTATTTGTAACCTAGATGAAGACGTTGGTCTTTTCTATTATACACTGTTTGGTATAGAGAGTTTCTTATCATAGTATGCCAGTATTTTTACGAACTACTTGTGCTTTAATTTGAATATTTAATGCACCTAATCCAGTATCGGAAAGGCCTTCAGCGTATGAGTTTCCTTGGCTGTCTTTCCAACCTCCTCGTAATACTGGGAATTCGTCTAGCCCAATAACAATATCGTTAAAGTCGTCAAGTCCAATAATCGAAGTAGAAGACGGGTTGGTTATTTTATCAAGCTCGTTAAGTTCACTTACGACATTAACGTTAACTGAGTCAACTCCATTAATTGCTTCAATTACTGAAATAAGATCACTCTTTGGTACACGGTCATGTCTTTTTAATTTAATAAAGTAGTTACCGATGGCGTCCGCTATATCAGACTTAACAATGTCAGTAGAAACATCGTCAAACATAATGATACTTACGTTTAGTGCGTACCTACTTATCTTAGGATCAAGTATTTTTAGATCAGACGAAATCATTTTTGTACCTGATTTTTCAATGTACTTCATTAACTCATTTTTCTGGAATGTTGTTAACTTAAAGTTACTTAACGGTAAGTTAAAGTAGTCAGTTCCATTATTAAACATTTGAGATACGTCTGGCACTAGGAATAAGTTAATCATTCTGGAATCTAGAATATTACCGTTTGCGTCCTGATCAAGGAATACTTTTATGGTTGAGAACATTTGCATCTTCTGCAAAAGAACTTCATAGTTATCAATATTTACTAGGGCAAAATTCTTTGAGGCTTTTGGCGCAATTAGTCTAGTTAAGTTAGGATCCTCCGGGTCAACTCCAAAATTTGGAGGACTTACTGTTACGATTGAAAAATAGTCATTCATTAAGATTTCTTCCCCAATTGGAGAGAATCCAGTATCAGTAAAAGTAAATTGTACTTGTCTTGGGTCGTCTACTTTTACGTTTCCGAAAGCGCCGTCCGTATTTAAGTATTCAACGACGATAGTTGATCCAGTATTAGGAATCTTTCCAAATGAGCCGTTTCCAAAATAGATGTCTAATCCATTTGTAATACCGGTTTTAGCAAGAAAGCATTTTCCGCCTCTTGGCATATCCAAAAGAGACTCGTATTTTTGCCATTTTTCACCATTTATATAAACGTTTACCATGAAATTATCTAGGTAAAAATTGTTAGGAGCTCCCATTTGATAACTCTCAAAAGGAATTCCCTTTGCCGTAAATGTTTGTGATTCGATTTGACCTTGTCTAATACTAAAAATAGCAGGAGTTTCTGTTCCAGTCAAGGCAAGTCTAACCTCTTCTTGCGTTAACTCAATTGCGTAAGTTAAGCCGTTATTTGCACAGGTGATTCTAAATAAATTATTGATTACGACCTTTGAGGCAGTAGGCTTTATTCCAGTTTTTCTGATTACTCTAATTTGACCAGTTGCACCGACTGCTCTGCTTGGATTGTGTCCAGCTAGGGTAGCTAGTGAATAGATTGATGAAACTCTACTTGCCTCATTGATATTTAGCTCTGTGATTGAATCTTCAATGTAATAAAAGATAAGTTGACTCAAGTTCTCAACTACGATCAATAACTGACCGAATGGAGAAGCCGCGGTGAATACTGAGCGACTCTGTTTAAAAGTAGTTTGTAAGAACTGGATACTCTCACTAAGAATATCGCGAACTCGTATGCGAAGACTGGTGAACAGCCTGAGGTTTGTATTTTGATTAGTAAGACCTGCCATTTAAAGTGTGACTTCTTTTAGGTTATTTATCAGTTGAGTAAAACGTTTATGAAGGGAAGCCTTTTGATAAATAAAGGAGTATAATAACATTATTATGGGGATGACCGGATTTGACAGGAATTATCGGTTACACCTGCACGCCGAGGAAGATGCTAAGACTCGTTAAAATGTATTAAAACTATAAGTGGCAACACTAATTTCTGGAGTCTAGTTAACGAAAGCGTTAACGCTCCTGTTACTGAAGAGCTTTTAGCTGCATAAGTGACCAAGCGGCAACTGCTTGACTAACCCAAAGTTGCAAAACCAGCATGGCGTAACGGCCAAGTCGAACCGTTACCGACTTTAGCTTTAAGTCGTTAAAGAATAAGATATTTGGTCCAGTTAGAAAATGGGACTAAGCGTGTAAACGAAGGTCTAATTAGAGGTTTTTTGGACGAGGGTTCGAATCCCTCCATCTCCACCACTTCGTAAAAGCCAGTCTCTAGGGATTGGCTTTTTTGGTAATGGTAGAATTGAATAATGTCTGATAAATAATTAGAAATTCAGTTTTACAATAAATGGCAAATGGAGTAAAGTATTCTACTGGCTCAACCCCAGCAGGTTGCCTTAGAAAGGGCAATATGTTACTCGCGGTCGGGCAGCAAGATTACGGGACGTCCTTTTATTCGGGAGTTAATCCACCGGCTGGCGGATACACGATTTACGTTAATAAGGCAACTTCTGGTCCAAGCATACACTGCCCTCGAACTGATGCTGAACTGATTAGATTAACTAATCAAATCGCTGGAGCAAATTACACAACAACAAGTCAGTGCTTTAGCTATTTAGCCTCGCAATCGGATAAGATAATAGTCGATTTAGCGTATCCTGATATTGCGACCTCTGGTTTACTTTTAAAGTTAGACTCAAGTTTTACAGCGTCATATCCTAAAACTGGAACTACTTGGTATGACATAAGCGGAAATAGTTCAAATGGAGTAATTTATAATGGCCCAATATGGAATTCGAATGGGTATTTTGAATTTGATGGGATCGATGACTATGTTGATACAAATAAAACTTTTCAATTTACTAGAGACAGTCAATTTTCAGTTTGTGGATTTATAAACATTAGAGATCATAAATCTAGAGCAAGCGCTGCTGCTGGTATTATAGGAAAGGGCCATTGGTACTCTAATAGTTGGGATGTTTGGTTAAGTAACGATAATCGAATTTACTTTGAAACTAATGGAAATAGTAATCCAAATAACGTTCATTTCCTATATAGTGATCCGTTAACAATAGACCGCTGGTATTTCTTCACCGCTATATATGAAAATGGTAGGAAACTTCTCTATCTCAACCACTCTCAATATGAAAACTTTGATGGAGGAGTCGGTGATTTCACGAACAATAATTCTGTATTAATTTCTAGGCGATATGATGACGTATATAGAAGCTTAATGGGATACGGGGCTAACTACTCAATATACGATAGGCAACTAGAGGAAACTGAAGTATTTCAAAACTATTACGGTGGAAATATTGCGCTAGACGGATTAGTCTTATCCGTAGATGGTGCAAATATTGTTTCTTATCCCGGAACCGGTTCTACTTGGTACGATATGACTCAAAGTGAGTACTCTGTTACTAATTGCAATATACAAAAGAGTAAAAATAACTACTATTCCTTATGGAGTAATGGAAATGACGCTGATGTTGCATCTTCCCCAATTCTAAACAATGACTATCATTCGGTAGAACTTCTGCTAATGTTTAAAGGCTCAGCGACCTATCCAAACGGATACACTGGCAGTTGGGAACAATTTTTCGGTTATTTCAGCGCAGGCTCAGATCGATCACCGGGCGTTTGGAGATTTCCGTCAGCTAGACTAATACACTGGCAATACGCTCCAGGATTCAACGGTCCTAATTTTGGAAAGAACTCAGCTAATGATGAGTTTGACCTAAATACTTATTATCATATCGTTGTAACAAAAGAAGGAGGCACCGTTAAAACTTACATAAATGGCGTTTTAACAAACACAGTCGGCGCCTCAAATCCTAAAACCGCAGGAGACTCGATTATCAGATTTTTTGACTATTACTCAGCCGATTTAATGGAAATTCAAGTATGCAGAATATACGAAAGAACCATATCTCAAGACGAGGTCTCTCTTAATTATGCAGCAGTAAAAAATAGAATGTAATAAAGATGGAACAAGTATATGGAAATTGTGCAGAATGTGAAACAAACGGGCCATTGGATAATCAAGGTTTGTGTTCGATTTGTGGTACTAAAGACAAATAATCATTTATAATAAATGCCAAATCTAATAAAATATTCAGTAGGTGCGACACCAGTAGGTTGCCTCAGAAAAGGCAATATGCTGATCGGCAATAATACAGCCGATTACGGGTCGACCTTTTTTAATGGTATCGATCCACCGACTGGAGGTTATACGATCTACTTGAATAAAGCATCACAGGGACCAAGTATTTACTGCCCAGAGAATGATGCTAAATTAATTGAACGTACTAACCAAATTGCTGGAGCTAGTTATACGACAGTTGCTCAATGCCTAGCCTATTTTGCTGGGCAAACAGATAAAATCGTGGTTAAGTCGAACTATGAGGGAATAGTTACTAGTGGGTTAGTTTTGAATTTAGACGCTGGTTTTTTACCGTCATACCCAACCACCGGAACTACTTGGTATGATGTAAGTGGAAATAATTCAAATGGAATATTGACAAACGGCCCTACGTTTAGTTCCGCAAATAGCGGTACAATTGTTTTTGATGGGACAAATGACTATGCTGATTTTATTGCACCAGGCTTAGGGACTACGACTACCGTAGAGATGTGGTGTAAAATCGGAGCGGCATACAGCGGTAGAATGTTCTTCGGTTGGGACCGTTATGATGTTTGGTGCGGTAGCGGTACTTTAGGATTCAATACGGCAGCAAGCGATGTTTATGGTATATCAGCATCCGCAGTTTCGGCATTAGGCTTAGTTAATAATTGGAAACATTATACTTTTGAAATGCGAAGTGATGTTGCATACACCAACAATAAAATTTATATTAACGGGGCTTCTCAAACACTATCGCAACAATTATCTTCTGAAAATGCTAGTGTTAGAAACTTTAATAGTGGTAACGGTAGAATCGCAATATGGAGGGCTACTGAAACATCATTTCAAATGCCAATGGAATGTGCTATATTTAAAGTTTATAATAGAGCATTAACTCAAAATGAAATAACTCAAAACTATAACACAACAAAGGCTAGATTTGGACTTTAATACACAACTAAAAATAAAAAAATAAAATAAAACAATAATGGCAGAACAATACGAAGACCGAAGATTTGTTATCTTTAATGTTAGCGAACTATCAACAATTGATTTTGATCAAGTATTTGAAACTTCAGCGGACACCGTTCGAAAGTCAGTTAACGGGACTTTGACTTTTGTAAAATACGACTTGCCGATGCCTTCATCAGTTACGGCATTAACTAGCCGATCACAGGAGTACACGTTTTCGCAAATCGTACCTATCTTGGCAACCTCGGCTTGGACAGATAGTTCAATAATGATACCGTAATCATACTCTAAATAAATAACTGTATGAAGACACTTAATACTGATGACATTTTCTTAAGAAATTTAACCATTGCTCTGCTTGATCTGCTTAATGGTGAAATGGAAATGAGCTTATCCCGTGAAGATCACAAGGACACTTTCAAGGTTCCATTCGTTTATAATTACGGAACTGACGAGGGATTCCTAAAGGATTTCTATATTGGACTTCCGGATAACTGCCGAATTCCGGTAGCTGAAGGAACCTATGACATTATCCCTAGAGGAATCGTTACTCTTTCTAGTTTCCAGGTAAAATCATCTGACATGACTAACAAATTTGTTAGAGGTAGTTTTACTGAAACTGAACGTGGATCAAACGATCAAAATATCTTAACTGGATACTCTGCTCAACTCTTCTCTATTCCATTAGCGGTTAAGTTCGATGTAAAGATTATATGTGATAACTTAAATAAAGCATTTAAAATCGCTGAAAATATGTTGACAATTAACTACTCAAACCGGGTGGTTTACTTTCAATACAATGGAGTTAGGATTCCAGCTCAACTGCAATTCCCTGCATCAGAAACAATTGATAAACAGTACAAATTCAGCTTAACCGATAGTAACAAAATTAATATTACTCTTTCAGTTGACGTTGAGACCTATTTACCGAGCTTCGAAAAGACCTCTAAACGTAAGAGCTCAAATGTAATGGAGCGAATTAACGTAAACCGTAAAATTGACGGTGGAGACTTAACGGTTGGTAGCGGTTGGACTGATCAGAATAGTTAATCAAAGTCTAATTCTAAATCGAAATTGTAATACTTAAACGTTGCAGTAAACGTTGTGAATTGTGGAGTGATTGATGAATAAGATAAATTCATTTCACTTAATGACGTTAGCATTGGTCGATTGAAAATAATCGAAGAAACTGCATAACCTTCATTGTTTAGAAGAGTCAGCCTGATTGGCTGAAAGAACGGGTGATTTCCATTTGACATTGCTGGCACGGATAGTGCTTGGCCTAATGAATTTCTTCCAGTATTTTCAGTAGAAACATTGGCTGGGTCCAAGTAGTTAAGAGCATTATCTAAAAAGATAAAGTAATTCAAATACGCGTCTGTTAACTTAAACGTCACCTTTAACTCTCTAGTAAATTGATCAGCTATTGGTTTTGAGCTCTGTAATTCTTGAGTTTTTCCAAGTGTCCTAGTTTGAGTAGGAAGAACTGAACTAAATCCTGGAAAGTTTACACTTTGCACAGTGGATGCCATAAAGTCCGGAAGAGACTTGTAAGGTAGCAGCAGATTTCTGTAATATTTACTGTACTTCTCCTGTACAGCAGAATTAAAGAAATCTGCTGGAAAGTTTATAAAAAAGCTGTTCTGTCTAGAATTAAGTATCATATAGAATTATCTATACGAGAATTTTCTTAAGTTCAGCGATTACTTGTTCGCTAGTTATCAATTTAGAACACTCAAATTGGCGACTAGTTCCTTTATGATCAGGGCACCAATTCCAGTCTCCGGCATCAAGTCTCAAACGATTGGCACAGCCTGAGCATGCACCAGCCGGGGCAGCTAATTTAACAATTCCATTATCAGGTTCGTTGTAGGGTTCAGTAAATCCAGATACTTGAATGGTTGGGACGTTTGCTGCCCACGCTAACCAAGTTAAGCCGCTGCTTATTCCAATGAATGCTTGACACTCAGATATGTTTTTAACAGCCTCCTCGATTGAACCTTCCGGTAACTTAGCGGCTCCGATTGGATGGCTATTTCCCATATATCCATCGTGTTCTCTTGACATAATGACTGGTTCATATCCATTTTGTAATAACCAGTCAGTAACCTCCTGCCAGCCATTTGGATTGTTCCAATATTTGGCTTGAGCAGTTCCGTGAATTCCTAAACCTACTTTTTTAGTGACAGTAGATCGGTCGTATGTTTTAATTAAAGGCTTGATTTCAGTGTAGTCTAATCCTAAAATATCAGCAGCAGTTCTCTGTAATGGACCCAACTTAAAATCTCTAGGATTCATTGCTGAATCGAACACTTCGTTATTATTGTACCATCCGATTTTATACATTGCATAAAGGCCTGTTATACTGGAACCGGGTGCAACTAATTCGATTTCCGGATATTGCTCAGCAAATAAGTTATTCCAAAAAGTAGAGCAAACAACTTTACAATTATGTTTCTTTCTGAATTCTTCAACGTAAGGGAACCATGCTAAATTATCACCTAGCGCCTTAGAGTCAAGTGAAATATAAACCTTCTTTCCAGCAATATTATAATTAATTTCTTCAATGACTTCGCTGTTCTGATCAAGTATTTGAATTTTCCAATCTTTAAAGTATTTAGAGTAGGTTTTTGCCCAAGTTTTATTACCTAGAGTAGTTAAAAATTCTTCTGAACCAGTTACATTATTTATGAATTTAACTGGGTACTTAAAACTTGATGATGTTTCGATTTCAACATAGGCTCCATCCATAAAATTATAATAAACAGTTGGACTCTCTGCGTCTGAGAAAAGGGTTAATCGATTCATTACGATAAATTCAGATAGGTCGTTTTGTAAAAACTCAGAATAAACGCTCTTTCCTAAATAATTAACGGTTGCCGTTAATCCCTTTTGGTATTTACCTAGATCAACTAATGAGTAACCGTCTTTCTGTAAGGTTACGAATTTTACAAATTTACCGTATCTAACTTCCAGTAAATAGTCGCTATCTGCTTTTTCTTCGTGAAATCCTGAAATTAGGTGTAGGTATAAATTTCCATTATCACTCGCAGCTGGATAGATTTGGAATTTACCATCATCTCTTAAGATACCGTCTCTATTCCAAACAGCTTGAGTATTTAATTCGTTTGAGTTCGCAATATACTCGGTGTGACCTATGTTAGTTGTAAATTTTCTTAAGTATTCAAGAAATACTCTCTCTAACTGCCAGCCCTTTGGCTTATTTGTAAAGTATTCGCGTTTTGTTTTTATTTGATCCATCATCTTAACGGCGATATCCGTCTTTATCGAAAAGATGAAAGTTGCCATGAAAGGCGACAATTGAGTGTCTACACTTGAACCTTCGTGATATTCATAGATAATAGCATCATGCAATTTTGATTTTTCCAAGAAGGCTTGTCTGTATTGGAATGTATCGATTAGGTTATCGTATTCCATGAAGTGAATCATTTTCTTTCCTAGGAATTTACAGAAATTAAAAGCAATCGTCATTGATGTCCATATTGCATAATCATGATGGTACGGCATTGCATTGTCAACTTGATAATCTGCAAATCTGGTCCATCTACCGCTTGATACTGAATGATCTTCAAATTCTGAATTTAAAAGTAGTGGATTTTCTTTATCAAAGATATAGTAATCAACCAATTTTTGAATTTCAGGCTTTATTGCATAGTGAGATACTAATAGGATTGGGATACCTGCAAATTCTCTAAGTTTTGAAATACACTCAATTAGGTCCTGCTCTTTTTCTGGAGTATTAGGCCACGTGTCTAAAACAAAAATGTCATCCTTATATTCTTCGGAAATAATAATGGATTCTGGAGTAGGCTTATTATAGAGTTGGTCATTCTTAATTCCGCCCTTTACTCCAAAGAAATAGAGATCTCCAGGATGAGCTGTATATTCAAAGACTCCGTCTGGAAATGCTTGCTCAAAACCTTTAACTTCACGAATGGCCGCTTCAGTTAAATTCTTATAATAGTCAGACCATTCTTCTGAAATATTCGCAAGCAGTGGAGCGGCTGAACTGCCGTCTGATCTGCGAGTTCCGTGTTCAGGTCTACCAGTTGAAGCACATGTAAAAATGAATGCTCCTCCAGGTTTTAGCATTCGGATAATATTCTGTAGCGATTTCTCATAGAACATGTCGTGTTCAAATACTTCAGTTGAAATAATAAGATCAAACTGTTCGTTTGGTGCATCGTATAGATGAGCGACTTGAATAACGTCTACGTTTGGACCTTCACCTACATCTAATCCAATATAGTTACAATCGGTTAAGAAGAATCGGTTATTTCCATTAATATCAAGAGATCCGATATCTAGGACCTTTTTTCCAGTGAAATACTGCGGAAATACTTCACTCATTTTTTTACAAAATTCTTGCTGTTGAGGATGTGCCATTTGTTAATTATCTTTTTGTTATAATAGTTATACCGTTTAGGAAATTTACAGATTCAATATCTGTTCTGATTTCCAAACCTTTTTCTTTTGTTTGTTTAGTTAGGAAGTCTTCTCTTCGTGCATGAACGTTCCAAAATTCTTCCTGCATTTGACCGTTAAAGTTAACATCGTCTACTAGCTTTTTGCAGAATTCAATTGACGAACCTGGATGCATAAAGCCGCCTTCCCAATCTTCCCAATACGAAGTTGAAGTATCTTCAATAACGTAGACTCCTTCAGGTTTTACGTAGTCAATTAGATTATTAAATGAGATAATTACATGTCGATTGATATGTGAACCGTCATCAAGTACCATATCAAATGGTCCCCATTTTTTAGCGACCCAATTTAAGAACTGAGGATCGTCTTGTGAACCTATTTCAACAAAAACATTTTTACTAGAGTCTTCGTATTGTTTACATGAAGGTTCAATATCAATTCCTATAATTGTTGCATTTGGATAGTATTCTCTCCAAGTCGAAAGAGATTCTCCGTGAAGAACTCCGATTTCAAGAATGGTTAAAGGTTCTAATCGATTGAACGGTAACCATTTTTCGTACTTTTCACAGTAATTGTGAATTTCTGAAGATTTGTCTGTGCCTTTAGACTTGGCAATAGTATTTAGTGATCTCATATAAGAGTATGGGTTATTTCCAAAAGTAGATTAATTGTAGTGCATTATTGTAGCCGCACATTAGCATGTAAGAATTAAAACCTAGTTTATTTAGTCGACTAACGAAATTGTTTCTAAGGTCTTCATTAAACCCTAAGTGTTCGTGATGGTACTCTACTGCGATATTTCTGATCTTTGATAAATTCTCATCGCTTATTCCATTTAGCGCAATAATTTCAGAGCCTTCAATATCTACCTTTAAAAAGTCAATTCGGTCGATTAATTTATTCTCCAGAATGAAATCTAAGGTATATAAGTTTACGTCGTATTGGGTCTGTAATGGATCTTTATGATGCCATAAGTTAGATCCCCCTAGGTGAGAACTTTCAGTAAGAGTTAAGGTTCCCAAGTTATCAGCAATTGCTGCATTAAATAGGACCGCATTTTCTGGAGCATTCTGTTTTAAGATTTCAAAGTATCGACGATCAGGCTCGAAAGTTACAATTTTACTTGCGCCCATGTGATATGCATATCGGGTAAAGATTCCAAGATTACCGCCCAAATCCACAACAACATCGCCGGGTCTAACCTTAACTTCTCCATGTTCGTAATCTTTTAGATTATAGATCTCATGATAGATTGCGTAATCCCAACCGTATTGATGAGCAATATCCATTGTTCCTCCTGGTACATCTTTAATTGAGCCAAGATTTTTGATTTCATTTTTACCAACAAAGAAGTATTCAGTATCGTGGAAGTTTTTATCACGCTGAGTCTCGATATAGTCTGTCATAACCGTTGCGAATCCAAGATCTTTATTTCCATGAAAGTAGAGAATATTTGATTTATCTTTAGGTACGAATTGCCAGCCGAATATTTTTCCAAAGTTCTTTGGGCCAGAGTCTCTCCAAAACGAGATAAAGTGTTCCATTGCTTTGCCAGTTGTTCCCAATAAGTCGCCGTCCCATTCTGAGACATCAAAGTTTGAAATTGGCAAAAATGTCGTAAAATTGTGTTTACTTCTCAAGTAATTATCGAGACCTTCATCGTTCCATTGTAGTAATTCGTCGTATTGGTCAAGCGGTGTTTCTTTGTACATTTTAAGAATCTCATCAAAGAACCAGGTACACTCTTTATTGTAGACGTACATGCAAATATGAGCCTTTGTAAATAACCTCTTGACACCATCTCGGTCGCAGATACTTTGGTTAAATAATTGTCTTCCACGAAGTCCGTCTTTTCTGGTAAAGAAGCCAATAAAATCGTCCTGTATGTGAACGTCTGGAATTGGATAATTTGTAATCTGGCTAAAGTACTTAACGATATTGTCAATATTATAATTTGCAACAATATCTCCGTCTAACCAAACTAAATTCTCGAAACTTTCTTGAATAGCTGCTTCTTTACACGCATACTGTTTCCAATACCATTTATCGTGTTCTGAATGATATGGAATACTTAATGTTCGGCTAATAACGTTTGGATGATTAAACGGAACTTCACAGTCTATTCCATATACGAGAATTTTACGATTTGAGAATTTAGCTAACGATATAACTAATTTCTCAATGATTGGCATGTATGCTAGATTACCACAGGTCACCCATGCAAAGTCAGTTGAGTATTCAATTGACTGCGGGCTAATAAGTTCCTGAATGTGATCTTGTGCGATCGTGGCAGCATTCTGCCAAGTAAATTCATTTCTAATTTGTTCTGATTCCATTAATGCTGATTTTTTATAATTTTCAAACTGGTCGTAAACTAGTCTAAGTTTTATTTGAAGATCTGAGAAATTAGGCTCACAGAAATTACCTGGAGTATTCTGATTCCAAGACTCCTCATTTGCTACACCTGCTGGAACTTCGCCAATAATTGAAACTGGAATACCCTTACCTTGAGCAAACTGCAGTTGTGCTCCCCAATTTGAGTACATTGATGGAACTCCGCATGACATTGCCTCAATTAATGGAAGATTCCAGCCTTCACTTCTGGCACATGACACAAAAACGTCAGCCGACTTAAGTAGTTTTACGTAATCTTCTTTTGACTGATGGTGTAGTACTTTAATTCCTGAATGAGAAAGCTCAAACTTAGCTAATCTCTCCTCAGTAGAAGAGAGGCCGTCCGTTGCAAATCGATTATCTACGCTAATGACAAGCTCAACATTCTCATCTTGTGAAAAGGTTTCAGTAAAAGCTCTGATAATTTCTTTGGTTGACTTACGATATTCCCAGCGACCCACTACGACAAATCGGAAAGGCCTGTTCTCTGGAAAAGCCGAATCCGGTGAGGTCGGTTTAAACATCTCAGTGTCTACTCCCTCTGGTACAACTTTTACTTTATGTGATGCGATTCCTTGCTCAATTGTGCACTGTTTTTGCCATTCACTAGGAACCCAAACTTGATCGAACTTTTTAAGTTGAGCAAAGAAGTCTTCAGGTTGTCTAGTTGTTTCCCATACATTGTATGCAATTGATGGACCTGAGTAATCTTGGCTAAAGTACAGGTGACCTGTGTCATTTAGCACAATATTAACAGTTGGCTCAGTAGATTGAATTGGGTACTTCAAGTATAGAGGAAACTCCGCATGACCTGTTTGAGTACCTAACGTTTGTTCAGATAACATCGTCTTTAACTCAGAGTCTATATAATACTCCCCATTGTGAGGCTCATCGTCATTGTAACCTTTCCATGAATCGCCGATCGTCCAATTTCTAACTGAAACTGGCGTTAATTGATTTAGAGCTTTAAAGAAATTTCGTGAATGGCAATTATATCCGGTATCGCCTATTATTGAAGTGTGAGCTTTGATTAGAGTCATTGACTTGATAATTGTTTCTATTTTATACTCGATTTTTATATTTTGTTTAGGTAAACCGTAAAAAATATTTAAGTATAAAAGTAAAAACACAAAGATACGTGGAACGAAGATTAATGTTTCCTCAAAAAGAGGTAGAATTATTGAACTGGTACTGGTTTAGCGAGGGCTTCTCAGCGGAAGAAATTGATAGAGTTCGCAAAGTATCAGAACTTTTTGAATATCATCAAGCTGTTACTTTTGGAAATCAAGGAGAAAACCATAAAATTAGAAAGAGCAAAATTAAATGGTTAGGCGAGAATAACGAATCGACTAAATGGATTTATGATAAGTTGATGGAATTTGCAATAATTGCAAATCGAGAACTTTGGAATTTTGACCTAATATCAATAATTGACTCAATCCAGTACACTGAATATTATGAAGGTGGTGGTCACTATGATTACCATGTAGATCTTGGACCAGGTTCAGCATCTCACCGGAAAATTAGTATTGTTGTACAATTAAGCGACCCTTCTGAATACGAAGGCGGCGATTTTGAAATACTTAAAGGAATAACTCCTGATAAATTGCCCCGAAATAAGGGAGCAACTATTTTATTCCCAAGTTACCTATTACATAGAGTAACTCCAGTAACCAAAGGAATTAGGCGAAGCCTAGTTATTTGGATAGGAGGAAATTCATTAAGATAAAGTTACGGGAGAGTCAAAGACTCTCCCTTTTTGTTACGCGGCAGTTAAGCCTAATGAAGTAAGAACTTTTCCAATTAGCACAGAGTCGTCTGTTCCCCAATCTGAAATACTTGTTAAGAGCCTGTCTCCGCTACAAATTGCAACCTCACTTGAATCAAGTATCTGAAACATAACTTTTACCGAAGTTGAATTCAATTTATAGTGTACAGAGAAGATGCTTAATGTTACTCCAGTTTTTCCAAGAATAGTTATTGGGTTTATCGATATTGTAGTATTTTCCATTTTACTTTATTTTATTTTTAATACGTATTACATTGGTATAACATTAACAAGTAATCCGTTGACAAATTGCAACAGCATCATAGATCGACCATCAAAAACCATTATATCACCAGTATAGCCGCCTCCGCTGCCTCCGCCGCCTCCATCCGCACCAGGAGGTCCGGGTGCTCCAGCAGGTCCAGTTCCTCCAGGAGTTCCAGCAGGTCCAGCAGGCCCGGCTGGACCAGTTAATCCGGTAGGTCCAGTTAATCCAGTAGGTCCTTGAATTCCTTGAGGACCTGGGGCACCAGCAGGACCAGTTCCTCCAGGTGAACCGTCTCTACCTGAAGTACCTGAAGAACCGGCTTCTCCCCTAGGCCCTTGAATTCCCTGAGGTCCAGTTGCTCCAGCTGGGCCAGTTAATCCAGTAGGGCCAGTTAATCCAGTAGGTCCAGTATTACCAATTGGACCCTGAATTCCTTGAGGACCAGTAGCTCCAGTAGGACCAGTTATTCCACTTGTACCGGAAGAGCCTGCTTTTCCAGAAGTACCTGAGCTACCTGGTGCTCCAGCTAATCCAGTAGGTCCAGTTGCCCCAGCCGGGCCTTGAATTCCCTGAGGTCCAATTGGGCCAGTTAATCCAGTAGGTCCTTGAATTCCTTGAGGACCTGTTCCGCCAGGTGAACCGTCTCTACCGGAAGTACCAGAAGAACCATTTTCTCCCCTAGGGCCTTGAATTCCTTGAGGACCAGTTAATCCGGTAGGGCCGGTTAATCCAGTAGGTCCAGTATTACCAATTGGACCCTGAATTCCTTGAGGACCAGTAGCTCCAGTAGGACCAGTAGCACCGGTTGGACCAGTTATTCCGCTTGTTCCAGAAGTACCTCTTGTTCCAGAAGAACCTGAGCTACCTGATGCACCAGCAGGTCCGATTGGGCCGGTTGCTCCGGCTGGACCTTGAATTCCTTGAGGACCAGTAGCACCAGTTGGACCAGTTGCCCATGATCCATATCCTGAACCTGAATACCAAGTATGACCGGTTGGTATAGTAGTAAATCCAGGATTCCATTTTAGTGAGCTATTATCTCCGTTTGATGCACATATAAAGATCCATGTATCTGAGGGTCTTTGAGTGTCCGTATATGATTTAACTATTAAATAACTTGCGTTATAGGGACTAGCCATTCCCCTAGGAGGTGCATAGTATAGAGCAGACCATGTTCCAAGAGCAACTGTTTCTGGGCCAATATCGAAATGACCAGCTGTTCCGAAAGCTTTAGCGACAGGTATCGCAATTACTCTACCTGACCAAGTGACATTATTTCCGTCCCATGATACGTTACCTCCACCCGAGACAGTCCATGTTGCATTAACTGTGTCGTATTCAGTTGGGCCCTGAGGTCCAGTAGGTCCAAGAGGTCCAGTAGGTCCAAGAGGACCAATCGGACCAGTTGCTCCACTTGTACCGGAAGTACCTCTTGTTCCAGAAGAACCTGAGCTACCTGGTGCTCCAGTTGGACCAAGAGGACCAGTTGCTCCAGCTGGACCTTGTATTCCTTGAGGACCAGCAGGTCCGATTGGACCAGTTGCTCCACTTGTACCGGAAGTACCTCTTGTTCCAGAAGAACCTGAGCTACCTGGTGCTCCAGTTGGACCAAGAGGACCGGTAGGACCAAGAGGACCAGTTAATCCAGTTGGGCCAGTTTGACCGCTAGTTCCTGAAGAACCATTTGCTCCAGCTGGACCTTGGATTCCTTGAGGACCAGTAGGCCCAAGAGGTCCAGTAGCTCCAGCTGGACCTTGAATTCCTTGAGGACCGGTTGGACCGGTTATTCCACTTGTACCAGAAGTACCTCTTGTTCCAGAAGAACCTGAACTACCTGGTGCTCCAGTTGGGCCGATTGGGCCAGTAGCTCCAGTAGGACCAGTTGGTCCAGTTATTCCGCTTGTTCCAGAAGAACCATTTGAACCTGAAGTTCCAGAAGCACCTGACATACCGCTTGTTCCTGAAGAACCAGTAGGACCAGTCGCTCCAGTTGGACCAGTATTACCAATTGGACCTTGAATACCCTGAGGGCCAGTTGGTCCAGTTATTCCACTAGTTCCAGAAGAACCGTTTGTTCCGGCTGGACCTTGAATACCCTGAGGACCGGTTGGTCCAGTTATTCCACTTGTACCAGAAGTACCAGCAGTTCCTGAAGTACCTCTTGTTCCAGAAGAACCTGAGCTACCGGGTGCTCCAGTAGGTCCAGTTGCTCCAGTTGGACCTTGAATTCCTTGAGGACCAGTTGGACCAGTTATTCCACTTGTACCAGAAGTACCAGCAGTTCCTGAAGTACCTCTTGTTCCAGAAGAACCTGACGAACCGGATGTACCTGAAGTACCTCGTGTTCCGGAAGAACCTGAACTGCCGTTTGAGCCTGACGTTCCGCTTGTTCCAGAAGAACCTGCGGCTGACACCCAAGAGGTTCCATTAAACCTATAAATGTTTTTATCTGCTCGATTGTAGAGAATCGCGCCTTCCTTTGCATTAGCTCGACCTCTACTTATATTATCAACTAGAGTTAGAGCAAAACCGTTTACGCCGGAGGTTCCAGCGGTTCCGCTTGTACCTTCTCCAAATTCTACTCCGCCTGGTGCATTAATTTTATAACTACTCATTTATATTCTATTTTTTATGGAAGCATTCCATTACTTATTATTTCATATCTAGCTGCTAATGTAATACGATTATTGGCATTATTGTTAATCTTTACAGCAAGATCAGTTCCACCGGCTCCGACTGTAATTGTGGCAGTCCATAGGGATGCATCTTGAGCAACAACAATTTCGGTGAAACCTGCACCTACTAGTGAAAGAGCACCGGCTATATTCTTAACCGCTCCAGTGTAGTGGCGATAATCAGTTGAACCGGTAACCTCTTCAGAACCTACTACGTATAATTCAATACCGTATATTCGATTAGGGGTTGGAAAGTCAAATAGGATAGGTGTACCTGGATCAATGAATAATTGACCAGCTGCCATGGGGTTAATCCGTCCAGAATAGAGTACTCCATTATGAACTAATTTTTCGCGATCGTCAGATGCAGACTGTTTACCGTAAATGTATTCTTTAGGTCGACCGTCATATAGTGCAACTGGTCCTAATAGTAAAACATCATTAGTATCGTCTTCTCTAATATCGAAAGTTGAATCTTCAATAGTAGTCCCAGAAGCACCGTATGTTACGTATGTATTAAATGTACCGGACGTTGTGATTGACGTACCTGATGTTCCAGCTGAACCTGAAGTACCAGAAGTACCTCTTGTTCCAGAAGAACCTGAAGTACCTGAAGAACCTGTTCCACCAGGTGCACCAGTTGCTCCACTAGTTCCAGAAGTACCAGAAGTACCTCTTGTTCCAGAAGAACCAGACGAACCGGATGTTCCAGCCGTACCGCTTGAGCCGTTTGAACCAAATGTTACAAACGAAATTGTATAGTTTATTCCATTCGTTAGTGTTCCATTTGCGGCGATTGGCGCAAGTCCAAGATCAAACCATGTTGTGTTATTGGTAATTGAAATAAGTCTGTAAATACCTATTATGCTATTATTACCAACTTCGGTAATTTGAATTAAGCTATTAGAGGTTATTAATGATAACCAGGTTGCGTAGTTTACACTAGCAGAAGAAGTTGTAGATACGCTAAGTTTAGCTAGCGCAGCGAAGGTAGCACTATCTGTTCTAAAGAATGTTGCTCCAGGGTTAGAGTGTGCTGGTATACTTGAATCAAATAACCATCTACCGCTATTTGAACCGTCAATACCGGCAATACCAGTCGCTCCGGATGTTCCGCTTGAGCCGTTTGAACCAGAAGTACCAGAAGTACCTCTTGTTCCAGAAGAACCAGAAGAACCATTTGAACCAGAAGTACCAGAAGAACCAGAAGAACCATTTGAACCAGAAGTACCAGAAGAACCAGAAGTACCAGAAGTACCTCTTGTTCCAGAAGAACCAGAAGAACCATTTGAACCAGAAGTACCAGAAGAGCCTGATGTACCAGACACTCCGTCTATACCGGAGGTTCCGCTTGAACCAGCTGATCCTGAAGTACCACTTGAGCCGTTTGAACCAGAAGTTCCAGAAGTACCGCTTGTGCCTCTTGTTCCAGAAGAACCTGAGCTACCATTTGAACCGGAAGTTCCGCTTGATCCATTTGAACCTGAAGTTCCTGATGTACCTGAAGAACCGTTTGAGCCGCTTGTTCCAGAAGAACCTGAGCTACCATTTGAACCGCTTGTTCCACTTGATCCATTTGAACCAGATGTTCCAGACGTTCCAGAAGAACCGTTTGAACCGGATGTACCTGAACTTCCAGCTGAACCTGATGTTCCAGAAGAACCGTTAGAACCGGAAGTACCTGATGTTCCACTTGAGCCGTTTGCACCAGAAGTACCTGATGTACCGCTTGATCCATTTGAACCTGAAGTACCTGATGTACCACTAGTACCTCGTGTCCCAGACGAACCTGAGCTACCATTTGAACCGGATGTACCTGAAGAACCTGAAGTTCCGGATACTCCGTCTATACCAGAAGTTCCGCTTGAACCGGAAGTACCTGAAGTACCAGAAGTACCTCTTGTTCCAGAAGAACCAGAAGAACCATTTGAACCGGAAGTACCAGATGTACCTGAACTTCCATTAGAACCTGACGTACCTGAAGTACCTGAGCTACCATTAGAACCCGAAGTTCCACTTGATCCATTTGAACCAGAAGTACCAGATGTTCCAGAAGAACCGTTAGAGCCGGATGTTCCGGAAGTTCCGCTTGATCCATTTGAACCAGATGTACCTGAAGTTCCACTTGAGCCGTTAGAACCAGATGTTCCTGAAGTACCAGAAGTACCTCTTGTTCCAGAAGAACCTGAACTACCGTTTGAACCTGAAGTACCAGAGCTTCCATTCGAACCAGAAGTACCTGAAGAACCACTTGTACCACTTGAGCCGTTTGAACCTGACGTTCCAGAAGAACCATTTGAACCTGAAGTTCCCGAAGTTCCCGAAGAACCATTTGAACCTGAAGTTCCAGAAGAACCATTTGAACCTGATGTACCTGATGTGCCTGAAGAACCGGCTGTTCCAGAAGTACCGCTTGTACCGCTTGTACCTCTTGTTCCAGAAGAACCTGAGCTACCATTTGAACCTGACGTACCGGAACTACCATTTGAACCGGAAGTACCTGACGAACCTGAAGTTCCTGATACTCCATCTATACCAGATGTTCCACTTGATCCGTTTGAACCTGACGTTCCAGATGTACCAGATGTTCCTGAAGTACCTCTTGTTCCAGAAGAACCGGAGCTACCGTTTGAGCCTGACGTACCTGAACTTCCATTTGAACCTGAAGTTCCGCTTGTTCCAGAAGAACCATTTGAACCAGATGTTCCTGAAGTTCCAGAAGAACCATTTGAACCGGAAGTACCAGAGGTTCCACTTGATCCATTTGAACCGGAAGTACCAGAGGTTCCACTTGATCCATTTGAACCAGATGTACCTGATGTACCGCTTGTGCCTCTTGTTCCAGAAGAACCGGAGCTACCGTTTGAGCCTGAAGTACCTGAACTTCCATTTGAACCTGAAGTTCCGCTTGTACCTGAGCTACCATTAGAACCGCTTGTACCTGATGTACCAGATGTACCAGAAGTACCTCGTGTTCCAGAAGAACCGCTTGATCCGTTAGAGCCTGATGTTCCAGAAGAACCTGATGTTCCAGATACTCCATCTATACCAGAAGTTCCAGAAGATCCATTAGAACCTGAAGTTCCAGAAGTACCGCTTGTTCCTCTTGTTCCAGAAGAACCACTTGAGCCGTTTGAACCTGAAGTACCACTTGAACCATTTGAACCTGAAGTCCCGCTTGAGCCGCTTGAACCGTTTGAACCTGATGTTCCAGATGTTCCACTTGATCCATTTGAACCTGATGTACCAGAGCTTCCATTAGAACCAGAAGTACCTGACGTACCTGAGCTACCGTTTGAACCTGAAGTACCTGACGTACCTGAGCTACCGTTTGAACCAGACGTACCTGAGCTACCGTTTGAGCCGCTTGATCCTGAAGTACCAGAAGTACCTGATGCTCCAGATGCGCCGCTTGTTCCAGATGAACCGTTTGAACCGGAAGTACCAGCTGTACCGCTTGTTCCAGAAGTTCCAGAGCTACCATTTGAACCTGATGTTCCTGAAGTGCCGGAAGAACCATTAGAACCTGAGGTTCCAGAAGAACCGTTTGAACCTGAAGTTCCACTAGTTCCAGAAGAACCATTTGAACCGGAAGTACCAGCTGTACCTGAAGTACCACTAGTTCCTCTTGTTCCAGAAGAACCACTTGAGCCGTTAGAACCACTTGAACCGGAAGTACCTGAGCTTCCATTTGAACCGGAAGTACC